>Ga0307507_10010499_pt1 | contig 11954 bp, 10 predicted proteins | sample 7_EM_MG_FD_207223 | JGI IMG/M metagenome (GOLD analysis project Ga0307507, IMG submission 207223) | Populus trichocarpa ectomycorrhiza microbial communities from riparian zone in the Pacific Northwest, United States - 7_EM | ecosystem: Host-associated > Plants > Roots > Unclassified | place...
AAAACATACTGAGTATCAAACGATACTCGAAACCAAACATAAAACATCATGAGTATCAAACTCAATCATAAAACATACTGAGTATCAAACGATACTCGAAACCAAACAGTAACCTGTACCGGTTACAATGCCGGTTGTTTCTCCTCTTCGGTAGAACTGTCTGAAAGCTCTTGCCGATATCTCGTTGATTTCCATCTTTGGTTTCGCCTTCTGGCTCTTAACCTCTTGGTTCATGGTGGTGTCTGAGCTTCCGAACCCCTGATATCCTCTCTCGGTATCGTCCAACTGGGCTACTTCTTGTAGTTCCCTGTTGTTGAATTTCTGGATGATCAGTTTTGCTATTCGGTCTCCTTTTTCCACTCGGTATGATTGGTCTCCTAGGTTGGCTAGGACCACCTTCACTTCTCCTCTGTAGTCGGAGTCTATCACTCCTGCATTTGTCATGAGTCGGTGTTTGACTGCTAGACTGCTTCGTGGTGCGATTTGCCCATAGGTGTTGTGTGGTAATCCAATTGCTATCCCCGTCCCAACAATTGCTTGTCCTCTGGCAGGAACGTTGGTTCCTTCGTTTGCGTACAGGTCGTGTCCTGCCGCCCTTGCTGATCCCTTTTTAGGGACTCTGGCCTCATCGGATAGCTTCTTAACTCTGACGCTCTGGTCACTGGCCGTCGGGCCTTTCTTGGTCTGGACCTTGGAGAATCTAGTGATGAGATTCTCTTCCAGGGCTTTCGCTTCGGGTACCGCATATGCAACGGGCCAAGTTTTGAGACACCAAGTCGTACATCGTTCGCTGTTGAATGTGATCCTTGTGTCGTTCTAATCGATTGTTGGATTGTGTTCTCTTAACCATGGCATCCCGAGGATGACCTCATCGTTTTGGATATTTGCCACTGGGAAGGTTGCCAATTCCCGATGGCTACTAATGTCCATCGGTACTTTCGTCATATGGGTAACAGGTCCCATAGCACTTGGTTTTCCGTCCGCGAGGTAAATCTCCCTGGGGTTTTTTGCTTTGACCTTTTTGATCCCGTGTTTGTTGCAGACTTCTTGGTCGATGAAGTCTTCTGTTGCTCCTGAGTCAATCATGGCGTTGATAGTTACTGACTCTTTTCCGCCCTGTAGTGGTATCTTGACCATAAGGTGGTCATTGTCGTTTTCGAGTGTATCCGTGTAGTTGAGTGCCGTGTAGTAGTTTTCCATGATGATGGGTTTTCGTTGGGGTCTGTCCCTCAGACCATCTCTTACTGGGGACAGTCGTCGTTTCCCGACTGTTTGGGTTCCTCTTCAATCTCAATTTCTCTAATATTAGGTTTGGGTTGCCAAGAGGGGACTTTCTTCGTGGGCCGCCAACTCCTGGCTTATGCGTTGAATGGTTTAGGTTCATCCTTTTTCGGGCAGCCTCTGGCCAAGTGTCCAGGTTGTGCGCATTTGAGACATAGTTGTTCTCGTATCCTCCTTTGGAATTCTTCCCTCGAGATGTTGAACCTTGGTCGTCTCCGAGTAGTGTCCAGTTCCATAGGGTCGCCGTAATTCTGATTGCCATTATTCGTGGCTCGATATCTCCCGTCTGGCTTTCGTGGTGTAGTGGTCTCTCGTTGGGTGTTTTTTGCTAATGGTGATCCTTGGATATGTTTCACCCTCGCAAGCTTGGTTTCCTTCTTGATTGTCCATTGCGCTAGGGTTTCGAGGTCCTCGTATTCTTCGCTACTAGCTCCCCCGGCATTCTGCAATTCTGTGATCATTCCTCCTAGAAGTAGTTCTCCTCCAGTTGAGTCGTCCAATTCGGCTTCGCTAGCCACAAGGCGGAATTCGTTCCAGTATTCCGTGACCAATCGTTTGCCTTGTTTCATGTTTTTTAGCCTGATCCTTGCTTCTCCCTTTGCGTCGATTATGCCAAATTGTCTTTGTAATTCTGCTTTGAATCCGGCCCAATTGTCCCATCTTGGGGTGATTCTTTCTTCTGCATAAGGTGTGATCCAGGTCCCCACGTCGTCCCTTAGGAGCCTTGTTGCATGGAGGATTTTTTCCTCATCATGTCCGTTTTGCCATCCTACCGTCCTGCAGTACACTATGAGTTGGGCTAACCATCCTCGTAGTTGGTGTCGTTCTCCTCGGTAAACCTCCGGTTCCTTGGCCTTGGGCTTCCTGGTTCCTTGGCTTAAGGATCCAATGATTTGTCTCATCTGCTCAGGGTTCAGGATCGGGGTTGTTTCCGAGGAGGGTGATCCTTCTTGTTCTACTGTAACCGCCATCGTGTTTCGTCGTGTCCTTCCTTGTTCTTCTGTTTCTTCTGATTCCCTTGGTGATGGTGGCTCTGGTGTTGTAGGGCTTGGTGCCCTCTCTTCCGTTAAGGCCCTTTCAAGTCCTTCTCCTAGTGATGAAAGATCAAGATTTTCCGCTAGGGGGTTGATGTCGTTTTCGTTGTTGGTCTCCGTTGTGGCTGTTTGTTAGGTGCTGCTGGTTGACGCAACCAAATGTTACAATCCTCTCTTCTCCTGGTGATACTTGCCGCAGGTAACCGATACTTTCCTAACGATCACTTTTCTTTAGCCCGATAGCTGTTGTGATAGCTAAGTCCGTTGAATCCTATCTAGCAACGTTGATCGCTAGGGTCATATAAGACCGTCTTGTCGTCATTTCTGAAAGTGTGATAGATAAAGATCTTTGGTATTGAAAGTATAGCGTATGAAAGAACTTAGATGGTTGCGTGAAGCATCCAACCCTCATGCCCCGGGGGTGCCCTTATATAGGGGTTCTTCCATCAACCCTAACCCTGCGTGACTCATACTCTAGCGTCACGCGACTCATGACTCATAGTGAGTCATAGTGTGAAATCCATCAGCTGACTCGGCCGAGTCAGCTGCGCCCTATCTCGTAACCAATCAAAACCCATAAAACATGTCATGTGCCCTAACGGAGTTAGATGCGTGAAACCCATGACTCCTAACTGTGAGTTATGTGCGAAATACATAAACCACATGACCACAATCATGTGTCATGTCAAAATATCAACCAATAACAATAAACCAATGACACACTATTGCGTTGTCATGTGAGAACCTATGAGTCAACTGATCTCATAGTGTGAAAGATAACAAACCGATAACCAATAACTATTAGTCATGTGAAAGTCTGTCTTGCTTAGTCACCGTTTGTGACAGGTTGCCACAAAAACTCCAGAATTAAGATGTGATAATGATGCCAAAACAAAGGTTTCTGAAATATTGCTCAGACCAGTATTTCACAAACCATCATTTCAAAACAGTATCTACTGGACGCAACGACCCACAACAGCCATTAATATTTAGAATAAAAGATTTAAAAAATAAGAATTGGAATACAGGTGCCAATGTTTGTCTTGTAGTAATTATTCTGATTTTTTTAGTGAATCTTTTTGAATTGATTTTCTTAGTGACCAGACACACTTCTTGGAGCTTAAAAATGTCCTATAATGGCAACTTGCGATTATTGCAGTTGCTAGCTGCAACCCTCGTTTTGTGATTATCAAGGTTTGAAAAACTGCGGACCATCAGACGCGCCCTAACCTTTTTGGCTAACATCAATAGAAAAGAACAAAAAAAGTACACTATAGTATAGTAGATATGTATAATTTCAGCATGTAAAGTGCCTCATCAGCAGTGTTCATGATCTGAGACATGCTTAATTGGGTTAGTGTTACAATCCTCTCCTCATTGGGTTATACTTGTAGTAGGTAACCAATAATTCGCTCATGATCACTTCTCTCTGCCTTGTATCAACTGCAATAGCTAAGTCCTCTGACTACTATCTAGCAGTGTCAATCGTTAGGTTCGTGTAAGCCAGTCGTGTCTTAGTTCCCAAAAATATGATGGATAAAAGATCTTTCTATTGAAAGTAAAGGGTAGGAAAGAACTTAGATGGTTGCGTGAAGAACCCAAATCCCAAGTCCTTTTTTTTATTCCTTTTTTTTTTTTAAATCAGTGGTATTTGCTTTAACTACTAAACCCGAAGCTACTCGTAGGGTACAAAACATACATGCATCCGAAGATATAGCAACAAAGAGCCCCTGTGTGACCAAGCCCTTACCACTCTGTCAGAAAAAGCCATCGTTCCAAGTCTGTCTGGTCTCGGACTAACTGCGCGCCAGCCACCTCGCAAAAAGAAACTCCATCCAACCACTGAAGTAACTAGAAAGAAATCTAAATAGAAAGCAGGGAGAAAAGAACAGGGAAATCGCAGTCGTGTTCCATAACCTAACAAAAGAAAGTATTGAGTACGACACTGAGAAAACCAAAACATCAGGGTTAAGAGTGCAGCCGTAAGGGTAAAAACATTCCTCGCGTCTAATCATTACATCCATGAAGCCCAAGAATCCTGAATACGAATAAAGAGGTAGTGCTATACTATGCCCGAGCATCATCGAGGGGTGTGACTGTGAAGGAGAAGCCATGAGAGGAGGGGAGTGGCCAGAGCCAACCATGAGATAGTAGTAGGGTACGAGCCGAGAGGCACAGAGGCACTATCGAAAAAAACCACTGTGTTGTGGGGCCAGCGCGAGAGCCAGCAGGGTGGATAGTAGTAAGATACCAGCTGAGAGAGTGCACTGTGGCTGTAATTAAGGAACGGGATGAAGACCGAGAGAGTAGAGGGAGAGGTAGGCGATGAACCAACAAAGGTATGAGAGTAACTGACTGAAGCGAGATCACATTTTTTCGTGAGCAGACTGTACTGACTGAAGAACTCAGGAGAGAGTGCAATACCTGAGAGCAGGGCCACCAGAGCCACTACTTCACCAATAACCCGAGACTGCGGCCGCACATGGACGAAGGAACAAAGTGTTGCCGACTGTGCAAATGCTAAGTGAGGCAGCGAAAGAGTGCAGGGAAGAGAAGGGGGAGCAATCGTGGGACCCCTACAACCAGGCTGCTAAAGCAACAGGAAGATCAGAAGGGAAACAGAGGGGAGAGGAGAGTATGATATCACCCTCCTAGGCTATAGCCATCAGAAGAGGGGAGAGGGAGTGGTGGATACAGCTCACTGAGAGTGCGTGGGAAAAAGGATTGTCAGAATGAATCTCATGGTGTTGAGGTTTCAATCGCCAGGTGTGTAGAGAAGATGGTTCGTGCTCAAATCCCAAGTCAGTTTTTTTTTTCTTTTTTTTTTTAAATTATGTGCTTTGTTTTTTCGTCGACTAGGTACAAAGGCTACGGGCAGCTGGTACAATCCTCTCTCCTCCAGGTGATACTTGCAGCAGGTAACCGATAGCTTCGCTAACAATGATCTTTCTCTCTTGGTTCCTTACTGCGATGGCTAAGTCCTTTGACTCCTATCTAGCAGTGTCGAGCACTAGGCTCGTGTAAGACAGTTCGTGTCTCAATTCCCGAAAGTGTAATAGATAAAAGATTTTGATATTGAAGGTATATTGTATGAAAGAACATAGATGGTTGCATGAAGGACCCAAATCCCACACCTCGAGGGTGCCCATGAATATGGGTTCTTCTCTCAACCCCAACCCTGCGTGACTCATACTCTCATGTCACATGACTCATGACTCATAGTGAGTCATAGTGTTAAATCCATCAGCTGACTCATACGAGTCAGCTGTACCATATCTCGCAATCAATCAAAATCCATAACACATGTCATGTGCCATAAACGGGTCACATGCGCAAAACCCATGACTCATAACTAGGAGTCATGTGTGAGATACATCAACCACATGACCACAAACGTGAGTCATGTCACTAAACAACCAATAACAATAAACCAATCACACGCTATTGCGTTGTCATGTCAAAGCCTATGAGTCAACTGATCTCATAGGGTGAAAGATAACAAACTGATGACTAATAACTATTAGGCATGAAGAAATTTGTCTTACTTAGTCACCGTTTGTGACAGCAGCGCCCCCTATAGTAAAGAAAAGCCTCTGTGACAAACCAAACACCGCCAGGGAAAAGGTCATCAACGTAAGTCCCTCTGGTCCGGGACTAACCGTACAGTAGTGACATCAAATAAGCATACCTCATCTGACCGAGCTGGGGGAAAAGAAAGTACAAATAAACACATAGGGAGGAATCAACAGGGAAACCCTCGCGGTAGACATCAACATACCAAATAAATGTTATAACCAGTTATGCAACCCGAAGTAACAGCAATGATGGAAGCACAATCAGGGTGCGGGGGGCCACAATAAAACAACGCAATCATTCAAAACATTACTCAAGAACCCAAGGCAGTTGACATCCGCCACTGAGACAGTGCAATACGATGACTCAGCGTAACCAAATGTGGCGACCGTGGAGAAATCCTGAGGTAAGCAAAGGCAGTAGGGTGCCATTCAACTGAGTGGATGGTAGCTGGAACCGAGCAATGCCACGAGACCCGCGAGGGGGAGGAGGGGTTGACCTAATAACTGTGGAAACTCGCGGTAACCGTATGCGTGTCTGACTAAGCACTCTTTAAAGGTAAAGTAGAGAATAGCGAAATCGACGGTGGCCTGTTGAAAGGTTTTCTCCTACTGTGAACTCTAGTCCCAGCCGTCCGTAACATAGGCAAGAAAGTGTTGCTGACTGTGCAAGTGCTAATCGTCGGAGCAAAAATGCGAGTGGAGAGAGAGGGGTAGTTAACAGTGAGACCCCTAGAAACAAGGACGCCAAAGCCCAAGATCATAATAAGGGAGATGGGAGGAGGTGGGGGTAGAACTCACTGGAAGTGCGAGGGAGTGGGTGGTAACAATGAATTCCCATTGTATTGAGATATCAATCGTCGGAGGTGTAGAGAAGATAGTTCGCGGCCCAAATCCCAAGTCCTTTTTTTTAACTTTTTTTTTTTTATCATGCGTTCATTGTCTCTAGGTACAAGAAGTCTCGTGCAGCGCTAGCTATGGAAAGAACAAAACCTATAAATCAAAAAAAAACCACAAAGGAAACCATCTCATTGCAATTCCACCACTATCTGAAAAACTATGGGTGAAACTGTTTGCCGACTCTTTTTGCAAAAATAAATATAAAGGGAAACACAACACAAAAGCTATATCTCGTGTCTATCGTAAAGATGTTTTACTTACAATGATGTAAAGAAAAAACAAAGAAAAAACTTATCAGTAAACAAGGAAAACCTTTGTCCCTACTGCAAGTGGAGGGAGGCAGTACCACTTGACCAGGGGGGAAAAAAAAAGTGACATCTCCGGGGGAAAACCAGTTTTAGTAACCAGGATATATTAGTTTAGGGCTGACAGGAAGGAGTTGTCGGACCAGAGTGGGGCCCCGAGTTTGAAAGTACGAAACTTCTTCCAGAAGGAGGTTTCTCTCTCGAGTGTGGGCTGGGCAGATGAGGATGGCATGCACGAAGCTCTCGGGCTCTCCATAGCAGCGGGGACAGGTGGAGGGTTCCTCTTGGTCGAACCAGGAGTGGTGGGCGGCTAGGTAGCTCTTTCCAGCACACATTTGGTAGATCGTTTCCACCACGAACTTCCCGAGGCCCATGAAAGAGTGCGGGGAGAAGCAGGAGGGGCTGGCATAATAGGACAGTGTAGGGGATTCAGTAGACAACTTCTTAAGCAGCATGGTTTTTGCTCTTCCTCAGATGGGGGTTGAATGTCGCCTCATAGGTGAGGTAGGGGGGGATGTTTGTTCCCGGAAAGGGGAGGGCTTGAAGGATGAGTGGGAACCTTGTGAGTCCTTTCCCAAGGGGAAGGGTCAGGTATGCCAAAGGGTAGACCAGGAGGTGCTTTCGGAGTTGTGGGGATAGGACGTCTGTGCACCAGTCGAGTGGGAGGTATACGGACGAGAGACCTTTTGTGAGTTGGCTAGAGGAGTCTTGGGCCCTGAATATCGAAAGAAATAGAAAGGGTTGGGGGAGCCTGGTGGCAGTGGGGTAGGCAGTGGGGAGGGCGCAGGCGATCTGGAGCACTGTTAGGCGTCTCTTGTACCAACAGGAGGGGGCTATGGGGGGGAGGCGGGCTTCTCGGGAGAGGACCGACATGAGTGTGGAGAAGAACGCATTGGTGGTCCACCTATGGACCCTGTGCCAGAAGTAGTTCATTCTTCTGATTGCGCGAGAGTTGAGGGTGAACAGGTGAGCTCCGTAGGTGAGGATGGGGAGGAGAAGACCCTGTGCGATGTGCTGACATAGGAAGGGGCGCACCCCTGCTCTGGGAGAGGAGAGACGTTTCACGAATAAAAAGGCAGCCTGGGCCAGCGAGAGTCTGTAGTTTTAATAATGGGAGGAGTTCAGGGAGTGGGAGAGCCAGTAGCCGAGCCATCTTATGACTCTCGAGGTGTGGAAGAGGGATCCATCCAGGGAGATGGGAGTCTATCAGTATGGAGATCTTAGGCTTGGGGTACGCCAGTGGATGAGTTCAGTTTTTACTACAGAAAAGGGAACGCCTAGTACTTCTTTGCCCCATTTGGAGATGGTCGTGAAGAGCCGCAGGAGGTAGTGGATGTTGCCTCTGTGGAAGTCGGATGCTACAGTGAGGGAGAAATCGTCCATATATGAGGGCATGACCACTTTTAGAATCGACCTGTCTAGTGGGGTAACGTAGAGGAGGAAGATCAGAGGTGCTATGGGGGAGCCCTGGGGAGTCCCCACCTAGACCCGTGCTGGGAAGTTAGGTGCCCCCTGGAAGACTAGGGTGCAGGATCTCTCCAAGAGGAAGGAGGAGATCCAGTCGACCATGTAGAAAAGGGTGCCTCTCGCCAGGAGGGAGGCCCCGAGGATGGAGGCGTCGACATTGTCGAATCCTGCCTTGATGTCAAGGAAGAGGGTGGAGACCCATGAGTCTAGGCCTTTGGAGGGTCCAGACTTCGTGGGCAAGGGATATGCAAGTGTCAAAAGTGCTGAGGCCCGGAAGGGACCCACATTGGTTGGGGTTGAGAAGGCGTTTGGAGGGAGTGATGCCCGACAGCCTGACAGTCATAACCCGTTCCAGAATCTTAGATACAGTTTTCAGAAGGAGGATGATGCAGAAGGAGGACGGGGAATCGTAAGAGGCCTTTCCGGGCTTATCTAGATTGACTCTATTTGCATTTTTCAAAGAGAGGGGCTGGGATCCAAAGGACATCAAGGGGGACAGGAGATCTAGGCGAATTTCGGGGTTGAGGCTATTGACTTTTTTCCATACAGAGTAGGGGTTGCCATCGGGGCCGGGGGCGGAGGAGAGTGTTAGGCATACCAAGAATAACCAACCCATAAGGCTCACGTCCGAACCCCTCCGTACCAATTAAGTCAAAGAACAATTATAAAAAAGATACATCTCGGTCTAGCTTAAGATGATAGTCATGTGCCTCTGACTATAAGGTCACATGTTCGATTCACAGCCGCGTCATAGTTATTATTAGTTAAAATATAATTATACGACAAGTCATAAATGACGGCGATAATAGTGCAAAGATGTCTGTGAGATTTAAGTGTGCGTTCCCCTTTTAGGATGCCCATAGGGTAGGAATGAGAGTTCCCTAGGATAACAGACCGAATCAGAATAAACACTTAAGTAAAATATCGGATGACGATACCAGAAGACACATACCGGAGACCCCGGGCCCGCTCAGAACCAGTCGGTATGAACATAAGATAGTGCGCACAAATTGCTATTTGAGCGATCGCTGTCACAGACGAGTTCGGAAACCTGATGCGCAGACGGTAACAAACTCTCGCACATTGAATGGTCTGACACCCTTGATGTTGGCCACTTCCTATAAGGTTCGGTGAAGAGATATTACTACGTTGGTATTAGTCGGCTACATGTACTCTAGACTGGCCTATTCATCCGCGGGACTGACACATCCTCACGATAATATGGTAGTCTACGTCTTCATAATGTGAGTATGGAGTCGAATAGTTGGCAGGGTCAAGAGATGCTCGCACTTATAAGTTTAGAGAACTTTGTTGGGTCGATCCTTAGTTAGTATGGTTAGGACATGTAGCCCGCGAACACTCGGATGCGGAACATAAATATTGAAGTGCCTCCCTCGCTTAAACAAGAATGATCAAGCACCAGAGAAGCGATCTTATCAATATAAAAAGTTATTACGCTAGAAAATTAGCTTTACCTCCCTATCACCTTTTTTCCGTCCTCAATTGACCAACTTGTTTTCACTATATCACCAGCCTTCCTAGATAAGAATCTCCGCTCACGAATACATAAGGTCTAGCCTGGTATTATAGTTACCTTACCAGCTACCCCTAACAGAGAGAGAGGATTTGGACACAGTGTGTGCGATCTCCTCTTTGGTTAGTGGGTCGGCGAAGGGATGGGGCAAGAGGCTGGGTTCTTCAGGGAGGAGGTCTTTAGGAGGGAAGAAGTGGTCCAGCTGTGTTTTGTTAATTGCCACATGGCTGGAGGCGCCAGGAAGGGAGGGGAAGTGAAGTGTTTTCCATGGCGCGATAGATATCTTGGCCGTTCATATGTTTTGGAGTGAAGTCTTGGTGAGAAAGTTAGCCCAATAGGGCGACTTTGCTTTCTTGATGGATTTGAAGTAGCCCAGTTAAGATGGTCTAGCTGCGGAGAGGATTGTTGGATTGATGTGTTTCTTGGCTGTTCGTGTGGCTTTGGTAAACTCTTGCGTAGGATGGCCAGGAGGGGAATCCACTAGGGTTTGGACCTGGGGGACAGGCGGCACTGCGGGGCTGAGGCCTCGATTGTGGCAGTGAGTATAGAGAGTGATGAGGAGAACAACGGGTCCAGCTGCACAGGAGAGGGGAGGAGAGAGGGCAGGGGGGTTTGCCTGCTTGGAAGGGTGTGAGCAATGGGAAGCCAGTTGGCGTCCTGCCATCTGGGTCGTGGCTGGTCAGAGTAAGGCTTAGGCGGTTCAAGGGAAAGAAGGATGGGGACGTGGTTGGAGCCCTTTGGGGGAAGGAAGGAGGCCTCCCAGGATCGGAAAGCTGGGAACATCTGAAGGTTGGCGAAGGCGAGGTCAATTGCACTGGGCCTGTGTGAGCTAGTGAAAGGAAATCGGGTATATGTTCTGGGTGTGTGAAGAAGGGAGAAGCCTAACTCGGAGGCTAGCCCAAAGGAAAGGGTGGATTCCATCTCTTCTGCTGAGAAGAGGACCCTGAAGAGCTCTACCGCCAGGTTATAGCTGTTGAAGTCAGCTGCGACCAAGTAAGGGAAGTCAAGCTTAGGGAGGGCCGTCTCGGGAAAGACTGAGCGAGGGGGATTACAAAGGAGGCGTACGTAGGCGTTTGTTATTCTGAAGTGGGTATACGAGGAGCAGAAAAAGCACTGAGGCGTAAAAACGTCAAGTGCCATAGAGTCTTCGGCATCTAGAGGCCAAAAAGGCAAAGCCGAAAACATTGAGAAAATCTTTTGGGAAACAAAGCAGGCCACTCTGGGCCTGGCAATGGCGGGGGCGAAGGATTTAAATCGAGAAAAAGGAAGGGAAAAAACGTTTAGAAACGGGGGGATCCTGTAGAAGTACAATATCAACATGCGAGCCTCCCGTAAAGGCTAAAAATAAGGAGAGGAACACATCCCAGCTACCCAGACTGTTGTGCTGAATGATGGTAGGAGAAGTCGCAGGACCTGCCCAAGACGCAGTGGGAAGTGGGGGTGTTTATTCATTTCCGGTACGAACCCGAGTATCAGAGGGCATTAAGGGTGTTGCGGCCTGGCCACTGGCAGTAGGGGCTGGCTAAGCTACGCCTGTTGGGGCGCCTTAGGGCCCGCAGGAGGGTCCGGGGGTAGTGAGATCAACAGCAGGGGCTACAGGGGCTTCGGGAGTAGAGGGTGCCTGATGGCCATCATCTTCCATCTCCATGTCCTCTTCACTGTCGGAGAAGGACGAGGGGGGGCTACTCGCAAGAAGTGGGGAGGCCTTAGGACGACGAGTGTTACAATCCTCTCCTCTCCGGGTGATACTTGCAGCAGGTAACCGATAGTCTTCTGACGATCACTCCTCTTGGCCCAATAGCTGTTGCGATAGCTAAGTCCGTTGACTCCTATCTAGCAACGTCGATCGCTAGGCTCTTAT
>Ga0307507_10010501_pt1 | contig 11951 bp, 6 predicted proteins | sample 7_EM_MG_FD_207223 | JGI IMG/M metagenome (GOLD analysis project Ga0307507, IMG submission 207223) | Populus trichocarpa ectomycorrhiza microbial communities from riparian zone in the Pacific Northwest, United States - 7_EM | ecosystem: Host-associated > Plants > Roots > Unclassified | place...
TACTTAATTTTTATCAAATAAATGAAGATGATGAGATTCGAACTCGTGACCGCTTGGTCATCAAGGCTCCGAAACCATGTCAAAGAACCATCTCACCTAAAAGCTTAAGCTGTTAGATAAGATCTCAAGATATGATTTATATTATTCTCGAACAAAGATATGGATAATCCAATCAAATCATCTAACAAGTTAATTCATAATCTAATCAAAACTTAGTTTAATTTTTTTTAAAAACAAAACAGTATTTTAAAAAACAAAACTACATTGTTTTAATTAATCTTAGCTAATGGGTCCAACCCTTAACATGAGTATTGAGCCAGACTTAATAACTGACTCTATTATTTGGTTATTTTAAAATGTGTATTTGATAATGCCATATAGTATAAAAATGACTATATTATACTTTTATAAAAGTGATTTTCAATTAAAAAATCAACAAAACTCAGAAAAGTATAATATATAGTTTAAAATCAATCATTAATCTAGCAACAAGATTCAGAATCAATCAAAGCAGCGTTAAAAAAAGTGATTTTCAATTAAAAAAATATTAAAAAATAAAAAAAAATACATTAATTTAATTTTTTCACGGACAACAAAAGCAGCGTTAAAAAAACACTACATATATATATATATATATATATAAAAAGAGCACAAGATGATGTACTTGAAAGCTAGATTATATGTACCTAACATTAATAGGAATTTCATGTTTGATTAGGGTTTTGAAGAGTTTGGGATTAATTTTGGACAGACAAGAGATCTGGAAGAGATTTGATTCAAACTGATTTGACAAGCAAAATGTTCATAGAATAGAATCAGGAGATGGAGTGTTTCTGATGGGCGAGCCGAGGAGAGAAAGACGACAGAAACCCCAGCGAGGTGGGGCTCCAAGGAAGCTGGCTAAAATGACATATGCTTTCGATAATAATAATATAAAGTACAAAGGTAAAGATTATGCTCATCTCAAGGATTAATTTTCTTAGGGATTTGTTCATGTCAAAACCAATAATACCATTTGCATAAGATGCCACTATCGGCTTCATTCTAGCCTGCCTCTGCATATATGGCTCCACCTCAGCTTCCCAATTTCCTTGTCGGCCATTCTTCCATGCCCCGCCACTCATGGCATTTTATACGAAACCTACATTATATTTTCTTGTTTTTTTCCTCTTAGAATAAATCACCCTACCCTACTAGGGTCAACCCAGCTCCTTCCTTGTTCACCTGCCCCCTTTTTTTCTTTTCTTTTTTAATTCTATCTTCTTTTTTATTTTCCAATTAAATCTTTTATATATTTTTAATTTTATCCATTAATAATATATTAATTTTAAATTAGTTTTCATAATTTATTTTGGTTTATTTTTAGATCGGCCAAGTTGATTGGATCATATCGAGACATTTGGTTGATTTTGGATTGATTTTCATAATTTGTTTTGGTTTGCTTTTTATAAGGTTATCACAATCTCAAATAAATATCCCGGTATTTTATTAGTGCTCAATTTTATGAGCGTCTATTTTTATTATCATATCATTAAGTAAAAAAATAGTTTAAAAAATATTTGTTAAACCCAATAGAGTCTATGATCTGGATTGCGGGTTAAGCCACAAAACTCAGGTTGATCAAATATGTTATCTTCTTAGTTTTAAAAAATTAAAAAGATATCATCTTAAAAAAGATTAAAGTCAAACCATGCTTTTTACGGATTATATATGTTTATTGAATCATGTCAAGACAACTTTCATATGAGTTAATTTTAAACTCAAGTTAGGTCGAAAGATTTCAAGGTTAACCTTTTAAGTCAAATTTAATAAAAATATCAAGTAATTTCTTAGGGCCTCAACATTAATTTTTTATATTTAACTTGCAATATAGTGCAGGTTAATAAACTAATATTGTATTTAGAATAAACACTTTGTATGGTAAGATTGATGATCATCACGTATAAGCTTACATCATTAAAGGTTTAGATGGAGTGATAGGTAGATTTATTCTTTATGTTATTATATTTTGAGTTTAAATTTAAAAAAAAATGAAAAAAAATCTTATCATTATATTAGTTTTGATTTAAATGGCTTTTTTTAATGCCAACAATAAGAAGTTTGCGGTATTTATAATACTAATATAATAAAATTTTAAATAATAATAATAATAATAATTGAAGCCCACTCTCTTACGATGGTAGGGTTACTCTGCAATTTAAAGGGAGGTGAAGAATAATAATGAGAAGAAAAAAAACTTAATTAGTTGAAGCATCATTTGGTAATGAAGATTGGATATTCTTCTTTAAAGCATTTTTTTAAATTGTGTTTGGGTTGAAAATAATGTGTTTTTAGATAATTTTTTATTTGATAAAATGATTTACTGAGTGATTTTCTATAATTTAATATCTGTGTTTTAACACTCAAAAATCATTATTTTAATTATTATATTTTTCAGACAACAAGCATTTTAAAAGAACGATCGAAGAAATTCAGATTATTCTTGTTCTGCTGTAACAGCAATGTTTGATTGGTACGTGACATGACTTGACCCTTTCATTTGACTAAACTTGCAATTTGATTGATCAATGTCTGCTACAAGTAAAAATATTAGGTCATTCAGCTAAGAATCTAGGAATTGGTGCCTCTAATTTCAACTCCAAAACTATCCAAAAAAAAAATAATAATAATAACCGAACAATATCACAATGTGAATATAAGACTATAAAAACTCGTGTTATTAAACTTAATTTCTTAAAATTAATCCAAAACAAGCTGAATTAAAGTTAACTCGAAGAACCCTACAGTTTAACTCGAGATTCAATCAGCTCGTATTAAACCAGGTTTAATTAAAAAAAAATTAAAACAATTTTATTTTAATTTTTAAAAAAAATTAAAATAATATTATTTTAAATTATTTCATGTTAACTTGGATTAACTTCCATAATACGATATAATCATGGCATCATGGCTTTAGACCAAATTATGAGTCGACCTACCCAAGCATTGAAAATGAATATCCAAAAAAAAAAAAACCCTCTTTAACTAACAAGTAACAATGTAATGTAGTACCCTAGGTTGGAGGACTGAAAAGTACACGAGAGGGTTCTATGATGCATAGACTAGAAGGCCAGTTTGTCTCCCCATGATTGGGGCAAATCACTTGAACATTATAGCTTAGCTCCAAACATTTTATTGTTTGTGCATAGTTAGTTTCTCAGAAATTTGTGCCTTGTGCAACAGGATAGGTGGGCAATATTGAGCATGCGGTCAGCTTGGTGTGTAGGGATCCTCCATATACAGTAGCCTCCTGTATTGGATAGACAAATGGATATATAGATACATGGTGGAGCTCCAATGAAAGGCAAATTCTAGCTACGAGTGTGTGACAACAAGCAAAACCTACTCATCTCTTATATTTTATATCGTTCAAAATCTATGTAGGAAACACTATATCCTCCCATATATAGCACATATGTAGCAGTTAACTTCCTGTCAGAAAAGATTATATCCCTTTTTTGCAATCAACGAAGGTTTCCATATTCTACTAGCAAAGAGAGTAGAGGCTCGAGAGGGACTCTTTCCTATGGAATCACTGGTTCGGAGAGAGTCAAGCATTACAGCACCACAGGCTCCTCCACTGCAGAGCTCAGAAGAGAACGAGCAAGAACTCCTAGACGAAGTAAATGATCAAAAGGAAGAGGCTAGGCAAACTCTCCAGTCAGATCTAGAGCTAACTACAAGTGATTCAACTCAGTGGTTCAATCGAGAGCTCAACCTTATTGACAACTTCAGGAGCATGGATTCATCTGAGACTTCACCAGAAACTCCTCAGGGTACTGACGGGGAGCAAAGGGTTTTCTCATGCAACTATTGTCAAAGAAAATTCTATAGTTCACAAGCACTTGGAGGACACCAAAATGCCCATAAAAGAGAAAGGACTCTAGCGAAAAGAGGGCAAAGATTAATAAGGAGTCAATTAGAGGCTTCAATGGCAGCTTATGGACATCCTTACTTCCACCACCACCACCATTCAAGCATGGCCTCTCTCCCTCTCCATGGTAGATCTCTTGGAATTCAAGTACACTCAATGATCCATAAGCCTTCTCACCTATCATCTTCTACTGGTTTTGGAAACGTGTATGGACATGGCAGCTGGTCTAGGCCCCATATTGATCAACAACCAGGTATAGGTAAATTATCAATGGAGAATTTTTATATGAATGCAACAACACCATCGCGTGCCAGTGTCGGTAGGTTCAACTTGGAGAGGACTAGTACTGTAGGTTCTCCGGCAGACCCTGGAATTGGTAGGTGGATAGGCAATGGTCATTTGAAGACTAATCAAGATGGTCGTATTCACAAGCTTGACTTGTCCCTCAAGCTCTAAAATGTGTTTTCTTCCCCTTTCTACACTTTAATCTATCTTCAGAAACCTTCTTGGACTCGTATTTATGTGAATTTTGGCTATAGAAATGCTAAATGATTGTTGTTTTTATTCTCTTTCCTTCCTTGATTGCAATAGTTCAAGTTATGCTGCATCAATCATGTGAAAGCACGGTGTATTTTTTTAATAAAAATATGAGATTAATTGAGCTACAAGACATAAAAATTTATACTAAATCTCTAGGTTGAGCATCTCCCTCAATATTCCTAACTAGTAACGTACAGTATCATTTGTGTATAAAGTTTCTAAGATATGGTCAATTAAGAGTACTTTATGATTACTGATCGTGAATCATGTGGTGTTCTTAATCTAGGATTACTCACTTGTAGCAATTTCTGGTTACTTAAAATTGAAAATTTTCTAATTATATTCGAGCATGGTTTGATGAGAGTAGAAGATTAAACAAGACTATCCTTTAAATTGTCGTGGATCGTCATAAATCTAGCTAATGGAGCAAGAACATCCCACGTACACACCAAATAATATCAGTACTAATGAAATCATCATATCAAATGTCATATCAAGTCCAATTCAATCTCATGTTTGATCAAATGTTGTTGCTGCCTAGCTCGTAGATGATTGAATACATGACAATAGTAATATAGTTAATGATGATATTAATATTTTGCATTGGCCAGGAGTGGAGAGCATAGACATTTACAAGTTTCTAGTGGCAGATTTTCTTTCTTTTTGATGTCTTTTCATGACAAAATTTACTGTGAGACTATGAGCTCAACGTGAGATAATACTTTTTAAGGGGTCAATCATGTACCGAATTCGAGTTAACATCATTAATGACGTTGTCTGTGTAAGCATGAGCTATCTGCTCTCGACTGTCAAGCCCCTGAACTGGGAGCCTCGATGCGAATATTTCATATTGGCTAGAAGTCGAGGGTTTGGAGCTTGTAAGCTCGAGGTATTATCTCTCTTCTTAAGATGTGCTTTTCTGTGACAAGACCCGCAAGCCCGAACATGAGACGATAGCAGCCGTGTGAAGGGTTTTTTCTCTACATTATCAGTTATCACGGATTCACCTTGCCTCGAACAGAAAGTAAACACAAAAATCTTCATACAGTGAAAGATCTGATGTTGTTAACAGGAAATAATATCAAATTACCCATTATAGAAAAGCAAAGGATAAATTGTATTTATGTGCATTTATTAGTGGAGGAGAAACTGTTGCCTTGTCATTTACAATTTTTGATTGAGACTTTCTCCATTATTTAAGAACCCTAAACAGACTGTATGTTTGTCCTTTACCAAGTAACGTGTAAGGTGTCTCTTTCGCAAACTGATCGTTAAATCTAGGGAAGATTTGATTCTGTGTTAAAACAGTGTATAGTCAGCTTACATTGCATCACATTTAACACAGTTTTCTTCGTAGAATAGTGCATGCCCTCTTTTAAGGGCATAACAAGTTGAACCAGGCTGGTCTCCTGCAATGAAGGTTTTGTTTTTTTTTTCAAGGTTTTCTCCTAAAATAAAGCCCTTTTCAGTTTCAATTCATTACATTTAAGTTTAGATCAGCATCTCTTTAAGAAGTCAGAAACTATACTAGAATCGGTTCGTGCAGAAACAGAAAATTAGGTCTTGCCTATGTGACTGACCCCCACCTTTCTTACAAGATCAGGTCTTGGAGAGTCACGATGGCCTTCGATGCTTTGTCATGCTCCTTATTTGATACTCGATATGCCATGCTTATCAAGTATCAGATAAAGAGTGTTAAGAAGCATTAAAGGCCATCATGTTTCCTTGAGTTTCCTAACAAAATTAGGTGCATGCAAGGGATCATGGAATGGATACTCATCCTTCTTCACTAAGAAGTTGAGCAACTGGCAAGAACCTCCCCTTTAAACCCTAAAAGAACTAGCCATACCTCGTCAGACCAAAATGTCTGGCCACGAAGACGGTACATGGACTGTTCACCCAATATAGCTGGTGTTGATCTGGGCAGGTTTCATTCCTCGGAAATTACTAGGCCTTGCATTTGATTAATAAAGATTCTAAAAAAACAAAACCAGACCCTGCCCTTAATTTGAGCACAGTCATAGCACATTATTCCATTAAGAGCAAGACAGGGTTTACTGTTCATATAAACCCACATGATCGCCATCTCAACATTGCTTATTGTTTTGAGCTTTAGATCAGATTCAAATTCATTTGACCTGATTCTGCCACAGAACCGTAGCATGACAACCCATGTTGGCTGTTTGTTTCAACACGAAAGCATAACAGTGTGTCCTGTTAGAAAATTATCAAGAGAAGAAAAGATGGCCAGCATGATGTCATGGAAGCCTGCCAGTTAATTACTAGATATCACCGAAATAAACCTGACAAAAGGCAATATCAGTATCTTACATCATTCAACACCTAAACACACCGACTTGATAATAAAAAATGTTGTCACATATTGATCCAATCTAATTACACAAGCATGCAATTCTGTAATTGTTTTAATGTTTGAGCATGTGATGTACAATAATTCACCACAATATGCCAAGTGCAACACAAACACAAATATACCTTTTGTCCCATCACAACCTGCTATGTTAGGCTTAACAAGGCCAACATCAATTGCGTTGCTAAACCAATCAAACAGTTCTACTGAAAGCAAACCTCGACTGTGTTTCTCTTATGGGCACTTCAAAGGTTGGGGTGGGACGATTCCTTGAAAATATACTAGGACTGGATGCCAAAAGCAACGATGCTAGTGTCATTGGAAGAAATGGATTAGAGCACAAGATACAAAAGGAGCAGAGATAGGAAGTGTGCCATTTGGGAATTGAATCAAACTCATTGTTCAGCCAAACAATAGAAATATTGATATAGCTGTGACTCAAGTCAAATAAGGTTATACAGAAAACAAGAGAGTCTCGTTGATTCTAACCGCAAGATGTCAAGAACAACTAATGGTTAGCAATCTATTTATGTGATTTTAGCCAATATAGGGTGAAACATGTCACTACAAACTGTAAATCTTTTGCTCAATATGCATCTAAGATGAATAAAAATGATGCAAAGAAATCATAATTTAGATCCTAAAAAGAACTAAGACTGCAACTTAAACTGTTATCTCTAGTTCCCATACTTATCCCTCCCCTCTAAAAGTCCCATCTTTCAATGTGCACCCCCCAAGTCATCATGAAGGCATAAATGTTGCAATAATCCTCCCTAAGGAATCCTTTGATTCACTGAGTTTTATTTCCTTCATCCCTGAACCTTTGAGTACCTTGGTTAGAATCCCAAACAATTTTCAAGTTGGTTGAGATAACTCAAAAAACCATTAGTCAAGTCCATAATGAGTGGGAGATTTTGCACATAGAGAGTCTCTAAGATGATGGTTCCCAGTTATGAATCTCTATAATCAAGCAGTTGATTCCAAGCTCACCAGCTCATAATGAAAATTCAACATCCTCATTTACTGGGTTTGAGCTACTCTCAGTTATGCTCATGGCTGATAATATTTCCATATTTCCATGCTCAACTATAAAGAGTCCATACCCCAAGTCCCACTGAAGTAGGTTCCCATATGAGTGAACTTTTTACCATCCTTGCGATCAGAATTTTGGAGATGGAGCGGCTGCTTTCAAGACCCAAGCCTCCAACTCAGGGTTTCAAGAGCATTGCACCAAGAAATGGCCCTATCCATATTCAACAATGGCTCCTAAAAAAGGTATTAATTGCTATGCCTTTTCCCGTTTCTAGACAAAAATTTGTTATCCAATTTTGAATACCTAAAGGAGAGCCCTTATTTGAATATGCAGTTTCATGCACAATGGTTTCACTTTAAGAGTTTCTTTGAATAGTTTATAGTTAATTTCTTAAACATATGAGTTTCCACATTAGAATAGCAAGAACAAATGAAATTACAGCCTGGACCAGTAGAATGCCTTTGCTGCTATTTTAGCAATTCAATGTGTAAGGTAAGTGGCCACGAATATAGCAATCTGATATAGCTATGTTTCAAAAGAAAAATTAAAATAAAATCACACTGCCCATAATGTCTTCTGTTATGTAGATATTTTCTGTAAGTATAGTTCAGAAGTTCATGTTTCCATACTTGTACTGGCAAGACCACAAAAGAGAGAGAAATGCAATGTGGCTCAGGAAAAATGAAATAAAGTATTTCCTGCAACTTTCTAGCTGTATGAATCAATCACGAGTAGCTTACCATCAGAATACCCTTAGAGAGTCATTTGTCAGGAATCCAAGAATTTCATTTCCGTGAGCTACATACTGAATAACAGTGATCTCGTGAAATAATAAAAAAAATAAAAATAAACAAAGCTGTCTCATAAAGGGCACCATAAAAAAACATCCTTCTATTTTTCTACAAAAGATTTGACCTTTCCAAGCCATTGTATAAGTTCAATCCTATCCTTATTCAGCATATAATCATGCAAGAAGAAAGAAAGTTCATCATTTACCCCCCTTGCCTCCAAGTACTCGCGAAGCCTCTTCTGAAGTTCTTTATTCAACTTCCTAAAAACAAAACATTTGGTCCAAACCTAAGTCAACCAACCAAGCAAACACTAATTGCAAAACAAATTAAACACAAGCACCACAATCATCAAAAGAAAAAAAAAAGAAAGGTCCACACCTGAAATCAGGCCCCATATAAGGCCTTCCCGGCATCTTCTCACCCCTGAGCAAGTAAACTTTCTGAATCTCCAAACGATCAGGCCACGCTGAGCATAAAAACTCCAAATTCTCACCACCATCCCCCTTGGAAACATCAACAATAAAACTAATGTGAAGACGCACATCTTCGCCTGAGGCATCATCTCCGAGTTTTGGAACAGTTACATATCCGTCAAACATTGTAACTTCAAGTTTAACATCTTCAATATCATCATATTTACCCCTCATTATCATCCACTGCTCTCCTGATCGATCTTCCACTGTAAAGGAATGAAATCTCGTCTCTGGCTACAGAATCCAAATAACAAAACCAGTTACTATTAACACAACAAGTCATTCGCATAAATTACACAAGTAGAAAGCTAAAGCTTCAATGTGAGAAATTTAAACTCTTTAAGTAATGATCACACACATAAAGAACAAACTATCAAGAGCCCCTTTTTTTTAACTGGGGATAAAGAAATAATTAACTCACTATTGATATAACAATTTCACTTCATAAATTAATCTCCTAAATAAATTACATAAGTAGAGATTTTTACTTTCATGCTTAAATGCACCCAAAAAAATATCTTCTAAATAAATTACACAAGTAAATAAAGAACTATTATGAACCCATTTTTAATTTTTTACCAGGGATAAAAAAAAATTATTAATTCAGTCGTAATATAACAATTTCACTCCATAAATCAATCTTCTAGATGAATTACACAGTAAAGCTCAGTACTTTCATGCCTGAACGCCAAAACAAAAATCTTCTAAATGAATTACACAGCTAAAGCTCATTACTTCCATACATGAACGCCAAAAAAAATCTTCTAAATAAATTACACTGGTAAATAAAAAAATATTATGAACCCATTTTTTGTTTAAACTTAAAGAGCCAGAAAAGCAACAATTTAACAACTCAATTCTAGTCTTGTCATGTTAACTTCTTGTTCATTTTTTCGGCAACCAAACAGGAACCCAGAAGATATTCATCAGCAAAACGTAAAAATTTAAAACAACAGAGAGATTTAAATATTGAAAGGACCTGGTATGGAGGGGCATATTCAGACTGGTAATCGATTTCCTTATCGATGATTCTGAGAATGTTAGCTTCGAATGGCGATTTAGTAATTTTGTTGTCAGCTGAGTAGGGTCTGGGCGATTGGAAGAGAAATGAAGATGTGATGGCATTTCTTGATTGGAGAAGTGATGAAGTAGAAGAAGAAAAGGAAGAGAAAAGGGTTCTTGTTGCAGTTCGAATCAAGCGAGCCATTGGAGTGTTAGCAAGGGAGATTTTTTTTTTTTTTTTTGGGGGGTTTAAGGTGTGGGTTTTCTTTTCGACAAGCCTGAGAAAATCCCCAAAATATAAGGGGGATTTTGATTAGGACCCTCTATTATTTATTATTTTGATTAAATCCCAATGTATTCATGAATTCTCAATGTGATTCCTCAATTTTGTTTAGCATAAATTTTAAATAGTCTTATTTTTATATACAAAATTATCAAAATTCCTTTTTTTTCACCATGTAAAACTTATATGATAGACTAATATATATAAATCATTTCTATCACACGGTGAAGTTATTAAAATTTTACAAGAAAAGAGAAATTATGTGTTTTAGGTAATTAGAAAATAATTACATTTGTTAAGGAATAATTAAGGCTTGGGAATGTAGAAATTATGTGGGTGGCTGCATTTTCAAAGATTTTAAAACTCGGTCTGGTCTTGTGGGTCGATCTAGGTCCGAAACTAGGTCGGTTTTAAAAAAGAATAAGAAAAATAAAAAAAATTAGCTAACCAAATGACTTGGTTAAAATCCGATAGGAACTCATTAATTATTATTTTTTTGTAACAAAAATAAAGCCATTTTGATTTATAAAAACAATAAAATTAAAATTAAAATCGACTTGCTAACCTGATTAAAACCCATAATCCTTGCTTTGGGTCGGGTCAATTATTGAATCAAGTTTAGAAAACTATAGTAAAAAGTAGAATAACAAATTTATCTAAATATCTCTAATAATTGGAGAACTTTTTGAGGTGTTATTTGTTTTTGCAGTTGAAACTTAATTTCATGGTTTTTTTGAATTTGTTTTTTTAAAATAAAAAAATATTATTTTCATATATTTTTAAATAAAAAAATACTAAACTGAGGTTATTATCTTTCTCTTTCTCTTTTTTGGTCTTAAATATTTTTTTTCGGATTATGAAATTCTGAATATGTTATTATTTAATTAAATATGTTTTTGTGTGTGGTCAGACAAAAAGTTACCTCGTACGAAATGTTGTTATTATTATTAGTGCCTGGAACGTGGAAGGTTTCTACTTTCACGGGATGGGCTGGACTTTGTTGTTGATGGGTAGTATGAGGTGTTCCCTTATTTCGCAAGTCCATCACTGTTTTTTTAACAAGCCCATATTAGGCCCACAATTAGGTCTAACCATCTGCAGGCCCAACTCAGACCTAATGTTTGCAATTTATTATCTATCTATAATAATAGAATTATATATCTATGGCTATGGACTAAGGTCTATAGATAAAGCTTATGCAAAACTTTCACGACATAAAACTGATAGGGCTTTGTAAATAATAAGCAATTATATATCTATCAGGTTATGTGTTGAATTTAGAAACTATAAGAATTTTTAAATATATTTGGTTGTATTTTTCTCTTTTTTACTAGCAAGGCTTTTAAAAAAAAATACAATATAATATACGTATAGTAGGCAAGTTGTTTTTTTATTGTTTTACATGTATTGTAAATATAGATAGTTTTTCAAATTTTTAATTATTTATCCCTCAACTAACTAGGGTGTTTGTTTATGTAGTTGCTTCTGCTTTTAAAGCAAACCACAGGAAAATATTGTTTGGTAAATTATAAAATGTAATTTACT
>Ga0307507_10010502_pt1 | contig 11950 bp, 6 predicted proteins | sample 7_EM_MG_FD_207223 | JGI IMG/M metagenome (GOLD analysis project Ga0307507, IMG submission 207223) | Populus trichocarpa ectomycorrhiza microbial communities from riparian zone in the Pacific Northwest, United States - 7_EM | ecosystem: Host-associated > Plants > Roots > Unclassified | place...
AGATTTTTGCTTGTGCTTTTAACAAAGCTCGCTAAACAGCCTCAGACGTGATTGAGCGAGAAGGAAGACGGCCCTACCGTTATTCCGACGCTAGCCAAAAAAATCACGTCTGAGCTCGCTGAGGTAATGAAGCAAGAATATTCCGGCATACGTAGTAATCCGGTATTGGGCAGAACAATGTCGGAGGGGAGCTTTGTGCCGTATTACTCTTCCCATAAGTATGTGTAGGCTCTTCAGATCTGAGCGATGAAAAAAGGCGAGGGTTTCGATAAAAAATCAAGAGGGGTATACGCAGTGTTGGTCGCCACCTTCCGTTGAGAAATTCCATCGACTCTGCTTGGCGGTTCTACCCGTTCCCAGAGGTTTTGTCGATGCTGTTGGGATCATTCGAAATAAAGCGGTCGACAAATGCGCTGCAGAGTTGCAGGATTGCAATGCGGAGCGATTTCTCAGTAAAGAATATACTATTTCCGTAACAAAGGGCGTCGTAGACCGTGAAGGATCTTATTGATTATGGTCACAACCATTGAGCGTTTGAGGTATTGGGTTTAGCTGCGAACCTGAGCAATCATCGACGCGCACCACAGTAAGTCGCAGCGCGGTGGAGTCTTGGTCAAGCTAAGAGTTTTAATAATAAGCTTGACCCTTGGGCACAGGAGTGGTTGAGTATGTTTACTGGTTGTAGCAGATGTCGGACCAAATTTCAAAAGATTCAAAGCCGACCAGCAGTTGTCGCACGAATGTAAATAAGGCTGAGCCGGGCTGAAATGGGGGCCTTAAATCTGGACGCGCAATGTGACGTGGCTTGCAGGCATAAAGCCGTATCGATATGCCACCCCCAAAGCAATGGTACAGAGGAGTTTTTCTTGTCTACAAGGCGGTAACATGAACGGATTATTAGCGGCTCTGCGGATTTATAGGGAGAAAGTGATCATTCTCATTAAATTCTAGGCCAAGGCGCTACTAATCCGCACATGTACCCGGCCAGGCGAGGGAATTTTCGGTACCATCTCCACATGGCAGGGTGGCCCGTTCGGCGGCAGCATCTCCACGGCATGCCGCCGCTCGGGCTTTGATATTTGCGCCATCACCAACGTACTTTTGCTCGAATCGCCTTCCAATCCCGGCCCGTCCTGCATTGATTTAAGATGAACAAGGTCTATTGTTCGCCCTGCCGGTTCCCACAATTGCTGACAGGCTTGCTAGAGGTCAGCGACGCATGTCATTGGTGACCTGCATCCTCGGCTGAGGGACTTGATGCGTTGACTACGGGGTCCAAGGGCCTGGCCTGCATCATCAGCTCGGGTTTTGGGCTCCACCAGCATACGTCTCACTTTAGCAGCCTTGCGCCCATAAAGAACTTGCTTCAACCCAGGCCGACAACTTCAACTCCCAAGGGTTCCAACTACATATCCATTCACGATTCATCGAATACATGACCCTGTCACAGGCGAACGGGTAAGCATTACTTCTTTATTCCGAGTCACAGTTGGTTGCACAAGGCTTAGAAGAACGGGCGGGATTTTGTTGTCACAAGAGCAAAAGAGAAGCCATGGTTTCAGTCTGCAAGACATGTCGAGGCTTGCAGACGTCGCAAAGAACGCCTGGAGACGGAACCAGCGGGGCCCTGCAGTGGTTCAGCACTACTTTACCGGTTTTACGGCGATCAGCCACGGCAGGATGCCGAGGATGTGCTCTGATTCTCCAAGGGGTTCTCTTACATCATGACAAATTTGTCGGTGTGAGCGAAGATAGACTCAAGATTTCTGCCGAATCATTCATTCCTGGTCTAGACAAGCATAGTGTGCAGAGCCATCTTTCCGTCGAGCTGCGATGGAAGTTGAGAGATGACGCTGAAGCGGACGCGCCAGAGCTAGATTATGAGGAGAAATACCCGGATCTGAAGTTGGAGTTTTACACTGAGAAAGGTACGTTCTTAAGGTGTTCCTCGTCTTCTTCGTCTTCGAACCGAGAGTATTTGATCCAGTAACTCGACCCCCTTCTTTCGCCTTAATTTTGGGGATCCCTGTGCAAGGCAGTGTCAGCACTTTCATGCTCCTTTGGTTAACATCGGCAGATGGGCAATCTCCATTCTCTGCGATTGGGCGCGGAATTCGTATTTCGCAAGATCCCCTTGCAGACTCCGGTCTTGAGGTGGTTAGGACTATGATAGCACGTTGCCTTTCGGATCATCCCAAGTGCCAGAATACCAAGTCAGGACACCTCCCAAAAAGATTTGTGGCGGTCACATCTGATGATGGGTCCAACGGGGTGAAGATTTATGAGTCAGCCGACGACACTGTGGAGTATCTCACCTTATCTCATTGTTGGGGGCCCAGACAAAATATCTTGAAGACGATGAAGTCTACACTTACTTCTTATCACCGAAACATCCCCTGGTCGTCATTGCCAAAAACGTTTCAAGACGCTGTTGCTATAACCAGGTCACTAGGCTTTCAATATCTTTGGATTGATTCGTTGTGCATAGTCCAAGACGATCCTTATGATTACCTCGATGAGTCTCACAAAATGTCCGACATATACTCCGGCTCTTTTCTTACAATTGCTGCAACCTCTGCCCCTGATAGCAGTTACGGCTGCTTCATGCCAAAACAGCAGCCATTCAAGATACAGGTGACAGACGCCAGCGGCTCCCTTTACAAAATATTTGTCCGCGAGCAGCCTTCTCACCACAGCTTTAAAGGCCAATTCAATGAGGACGATCACATGAATGACTGGGTAATACCATTCAACTGTCAAGATGCGGCGAATACACAGACACCTCTTCTGAAGCGTGCTTGGGCTTACGAAGAACGTCTCCTTTCAACACGAGTCTTGCACTTTACGCAGAGTGAGATGATCCTTGAATGCATGGAGGGCATTCAGTGCGAATGTGGTCGGATTGACAATCCGATGTATGATCCTCGCACAACAGACACCATCAAACGCGAGCTCGCCAATTATACAAGAACAAATGATATTCTTGCAGAGGCACACGATAGACTACGCAACGGTATTGATGCTGTTGCGTCTCAGCTCGCAAATACTAGACTGGATACCGACGATACTCAAAAGTCGAAGGTTAAAGAAGAGCTCATTCAGCTTTGGAGTTACATCATCACCGAGTATACGGCCCGTGATCTCACCTTTGATCGTGATAGGCTTCTGGCTATCGCTGGTATTGCTCGGCAGTTACTACGCTACCCGATCCTGGGTTCATATATCGCAGGCCATTGGACGTGCAGCACCCTGAATTTACTATGGTATCCAAGCGATGCTTCTCATTCCAGAAGATCTTCATCTTCAAAGGTTCCAACTTGGTCATGGGCCTCGGTTGAAGGCTCTCCCATCTATTTCGATAATACTACAGCTATGGACCTCGCATGTACGGTAAACTTCCCATGCGAAGTTGGACGCAACGGTAGTGGCTTGCAAAAATGGGCGCCTACGTCCGGTGACAGGATAGAAATATCTGCCGCCATGGCAACCGAAGTCGTGCTACGTCTCGACTCCGCCCATGAATATAGCCTAATAAAGAATGGCGTCAGCGTGGAATTTATACCAGACGTTAGCAAGTCACGAGGCGACGAACAATTGGTACCAGGGGAAACTCTTATATGTGTTTTGGCTAGTATGACGTATCGATCTTCCATAATCGGCTTTGTTCTTAAGCCCATGGAGTCACAGCCGAACAGTTATACTTATCGTCGAATTGGCCGTTTCGAATGCTACGAATGCGAATTTAATGTGAATTCAGATGATCCAGGAGATGCTGAAGCTTTGCTCGGGTTATGGTTCCCCGAGGTCGAGGATATGACAGAACTTGACAATGGTCCAAGAAGAATGTTTTCTGTCATTTGATGTCATGCTTGATCTTCTTTTGCGTTTACACACTTGGAGCTCTACATGTCTCTCTAATTCGTCAAGTTCGATGTCAAAAATCTTGGACCAATCTGCATGTCCGCAGAAGCCCACTAATTGTCATAACCACTGGCCTTCCAGAGAAGGGAGTCGAGTGCCCTTCCGGAAAGGGCGTCAGACAACTTTTGACATCGGCCTCATAGCTGCTGGCACAGTGCTGTAATAATCTGCGGAAACGCTTGTATTTCCTTGATATGTTGTATTCCTTGGGCTCAATTTCTTGTTATCAGCAGGTACCTAGCGAGGTACCTTCCGCAACGTTGAAGGGAAACGAGGGACAAGGTTTCTTATGACATCTAATACGCCTCACATACCATTTCTTATCTTTCACGAGTACCTCTTATTCGATGCTCCTTTTACCGTTATTCGGCTACCATAATGACTACCACAATTACGATTAATGCATTCACGCCTACGAGTAAATGAACCATTTGTCTTCAAACTATTGATTACCCCCTCAGAAATCCTTTTGCATAGCCTTATACACTCTATCGTAACCGCCGCCCCAAATATCGGCTTTGATGATCATAGAATCGATGTCTCGAAACCCCAACTTCTTGTAAAGCGGGTATCCCTCAAAGCTTGCCTCTAGGTAAGCTGGGAGCCCCATATCCCGCGCCCTCTTCATACCCCAATGCATCAACAAGGTCCCCGCACCTTGGCGCTGATAGTCCGGGTGCACACAGAGAAGCGCACATACTGTTGCTCTTACGAAATAATATCAGCCACTACTCTTAGATTGGCATAACAAAATCCCCTGAAATGTTTTCGCTAGACCAATCCTAGCAACTCTAACTGAAATTTTCCCTGTCTTAGTCTGCAAAATAGAAAGCTGGAAATTGTCTAGATACTTACACGCATGCGGTCTTCCCCCCCAAATCCTCCGCCTTGTCCCTTCCGTCGTTTCCAAATATGCTTCTGCCTTCCTCTTCATTTCCTTGTTCTCATTCTCCCCCACGCCCCACCAGTCCACCTTCTCTCGCTTGCTCCACTCGCTCTCTAGCCTCTCCGTCTTATAGAAATTCCATTTTACAAAACCCACCATTACACCAGTATCACCATCTACACACCCGACAACCTCCTGTTGTGGAGTGTGTTCGCGCTCCTGAATAACCCGTAAACCGGCAGCTGCTCGCGCTGATGGCGTGTTTCCGCCAGGGTAGAGGCATCTGTGGTAGGGCTCGCTATCGAAAGCAGAGAACTGAATTTCCATCATGCGAGGGATCGAGAGGGTAAGACACGTTATCTGGATGAGTGAGAGGGGCATTAGACAATTTGTTCCACGGAATAAGCTCTCTTGGGAGTTTGCTCTGCAAAAAAAGATTGGGTCCTGTTGAGTTTTCTTTGAGTGGAGAAAATGTCCGGATGTTATATCGAAGTTCAAGCCATGTCCTTTACTTTTATCGCGGACGCACATCGGAGAACCCTTTCGAGCTGTGACATAACCCATACTTTGCGACAGCAGTCCCGTTTACGATGATATGTCGTTCCTATCACTGCGAGAACCTGCAGGGCCTGCAGTCAGACAGCACCTGCCACATTCCTGCTTGCATGTTACACGGGGGCGGGGCAGTCCGATGCAGCCACTCTCTCTGAAAAGCAATACCCGTCACCGAGAATTGGCGAAGGTGGGACAGGTGAGACTTGCTCGGCATGCTGAATTCAGAAACGGCTTGCGGCCCCCGCTAGGTAATACGCGGCAGATCCTACTAAGTCACACTATGGGGTTTATCCCATTACATTTGACGATGGCTCTGGAAGAGTCCTCCACACGGGTTTCCTGCTTACATAAGCAGACTTCCTTTGTTCCGCCTTTGGTCGGTGTCCGTAGTAGTTACCCCGGACTCCGTGGCAGTCACTTCGGTTTCCGTACCGATATAGGCCTATATTAAGGCCTATATTCGTCGTAGTTAGATTCCATAGATTCATTCATTCTTTTATCCTCAGATCCAGTTCATCAGGTTATAAGCACCGGGTTGCTACCAAGCGCCACGGTTTAACAGTTCAGAATATTGACACCTTATCACAGGTTGCATCAAGGGTTACCACACTCGTGCTAGGTCATATCTTACTGTTCTACATTTGACGCCTTACCACAGGCCGCATTAAAGGTTACCACACCTGTAACGGAACCTTGTAGCAGGAACTACAGTAGGTCCTGTTATTGGGCTAGGTATGTAGGTAAGAACAAAATAACAACATAATAACAACTGGTGGAGTGGTTGCCCAATAGATTAACTCCAATTATATTCTAAGATTCACTACAAGGAGAGAACTATCTACGGTAGGGACTGAGGTCCTTTAAATACATAACTATACTCCTAAGAAATCCTCTCTTATACGGAAGGTATATGTTATCTATATTAAACATAACATCCCTTTTATTTAACACAGTTAATACGTTTAACACTACGTAACCTTAGTTACTATTCCTTGTTATATAGTTCTACCAGATCTATTCTAGACCGTACCTATATTAACTAACTAGCTTCTACTAACTCTTCTCCAAGTAGTTATAACATTGTACTTAAAGCGTCTATAATACTATCTCCCTCCTCTTTATCTTCGTCTTTAAAGATCCCTAATATCTCTAAGTTGTCTACTAGAGGTGTAATGTCTGTTTAATTAGTCTGGTTAATATCCTTGCTTATTATACCTAAAGCTTCTTCTTCTCTTTTCTAGGTTAAGTATTACCTTCATACAGTTTCCTCCATACTATTACTGGGCGAGGTGATGGTGATCCCTTACTCTTATTGCGCTAAAGAGGGGTTAGTGTGCGTTGCGCTAGCGAGTCCTTTATCCTAACAACCCTCCTCTTGCTCTAAGTGTACCAAAGTAAACATTTAATTGTTTTGTGATATTCGCTTTATTTCTAATGCTAAGTATGCGCGTCCTATAACTCTTAACAGTCTTTAAGTTCCCTAAGTAACTTATTATAGGGTTTTATATTTAATCTACTACTATAAAGCTTAATAGTAAGCTGGCCTCCGCGCTACTTAAGGTTTAATATACCTTAAAAGAGTCCACACGCGTTCTTAAAGCTTAATATTTAGCTTATACTTATCTTTAACGTCTTAAATATATTTATAAGAAGGTCCGTTTTAAGAAGTGGAAACTTATTTAATAGGGTTTATCTAAGCTAGGTAATAAAAGAACTGGCCCTCCTCCTATAAGGGAAATAACTTTAAGTAGCTTAGTAATTGCTCCTCTTAGGTCCCCTTTAGGTAACTTATTTTTTGGCGATTCTTCTTTATTAATATTACCTAACCTACTTTCTTTTAATACTCCTGTACCTTTTCTATAGCATTTTTTAAGTTGCTTAGTAGTTTCTAGGTAGTCTTATTATAGCCTATTTACTTTACCTTATACCACGTTTTATTATCTACGTCCTTATAACTAATAATCTTTAAAACTTGCTATTTATCTTCCTTTTATCCTCTATATATGTCTACCTTATAGACTGGTGGCTTAACATTCCCGTATGCTGGCTCTAGCATTGCGATATATTATATAGGGTAGGGGGTCGTTCGGTTGCAAGTTCAGATTAGAATGAGGGCTTCAGAATGGAGTTGATCTAGAGCTCCAATCTGATTCTAAGGTGACTGTTCGGTTGAATTCCAGTTCAACTTGACTTCAGCCACAAATTTTTGATGTTCCTCTGACCGCCCAAAAAACACGCTAAAAGTTACTAAAAAGTTGGCAACTTTACCACATACAGAATCTGAACTGAGGTCTTGGCGTCAGTTCAAATAAGGAGCTTCGAGCTCCTCAGTTGAATCTGAAGGCTTCAGATTGCACACGTCCGTGCAACCCGTAGAGCCACAGACGCGTGTCATATCGGGAAGGAACGCGTTCGTTCTGCCGGACTTTCAGTTCAGATTCAATCTGACGCTTTTGCAACCGAACGACCCCTAGATCTTTATTTTGGCTAGTAGGTTTAATTTATACGTAACCAATAAAATTCTTTACTTAATTTTAAAAGGTCCTAGTCTAACATAGTCTAACTTCTTACTTAGTCGTTAACTCTTAAAATTTTTATATAGTAGCTACACTTTATCTCCCTCCTTAAGATCTGGTCCCTTAGATCTCTTAGCATTATAGTACTTTTTTATTTATTCTTATACTAGTTTAGCTATTTCTATAAGGTCTATATAAAGATTTATTAACGTCTCTATTCTTTACTTAGCTGTGCTACTCGTCCTTTTTACTTAATGTGGTGATAACGATGTTCTTAGCTTGTATCCATAATTTGCCTTAAATAGTAATATCCCTATTCCTTCTTATAGTGTTGCATTGTATGCAAACTATATAATTAGTAATAATAATACCCAATTATTCTATACGTGGTTAATATAATGCCTTAAATACTGCTCTAGTGTCTAGTTTAGTCTTTCCGTTTATCCATCCGTCTACAGATAATACGCTGTAAATATTACTACGCAAACTCCTTGTTCTGCCAGAAACACTTCCTAAAATGCTACTATAAATCTTAGATCTTTATCCAATATAATCTTGTCTAGTACTCCGTGTCTTATAAATACTTCTTTTATATAAATTCTAGCGATATCTTCTGCTAATATCTCTTTAGTGTATACTATAAAGTATCCCTACTTTATTAGCTTGTCCACTATTACTAAAATCGCGTTATAATCTTGTCCTATAATAGGATCTCTTAACTTTAGTAACTTAATAATAAAGTTCTATAATATAACTTCCTATGGTCTTCCTAGTATTTTAATAGATTGTAGCCCTTTATACGGCTTATGCCTTGTCAGTTTATTTCTTTAGCAATCTAGATATTTCTTTATAACTTATCTTACTAGTCCCTAGATTTTTTAAATAATATACTCTTTTTAAAGTCTTAACACTAAGCCTGTAGCTCTATTATATCCTTATATTATTCCCTTATGGAATTCCTTAATAAATTCTTCTATAATAGACTTAGGTATATATATTGCTTTTCTGTTTTTATATTGCTCTAAGTCTAGATCCTCTACCTATACTTTTTAGATCTTCTATATCTAATCACTTTCTAGTAACTTATAGATCTAACTTTCTTTAGTTGCTATAATTTTTAGATAATTGTACCTAATTAATCTGTCTTAATCCTTTTGCAATAAAGCTCCTAATAGCTTTTTATTACTTTATAGTTCAGCCTTTCTACTTAGAGCGTCTGCTCGTATATTATCTATACCTTTAGTATGCTAAATTTTGAAATAGTATTCTATAAGTATTTCCGCCTATCTAACCTGTCTTTGGTTAAGTTCCTTTGTTATTAGGAATCCTATAAGGTTCTTATTGTTGGGAATAAGGCAAATTGCCGCCATATGCGGCAAGTTGCCGTCACGTGAGGCAAGTTGCCATTACGTGTCGTCGCGGCACTAGCGTAGTGAGGAACCTTAAGTTCCTCACCCTCCCCTATCTAGAATAACAACCTTTTCCATTACTATATCTACTTGAGTAGTATTGGTGATTTGCCCTGTGTTTCTAATACTGATCAGTAGTTAAATACACAGTCAACTATAAAGCAGCTAGGTTTTCGAACAGAAGAGACAGTCTCGTGTAGGGGTGCCATATGCGCTCATATGGAATGGATCTCGGCGATACTGTGCTACCTTAGACTTGCGAAAAACTAGTAATAGAAGTGTTACTGAGTACTAGGAGATACCAAGTTGCGTCTATTACGCAGAACAACCGCGTTTACGAAGATTTGGTTAAGTACTTTAGGTTAGAAGTGTTACTGAACCTAGGGTCCTAAGTTAACGTCTAAAACGTGTCAAACGACGTCTAAAACGCGTCAAACAACATCTCGAATTGCCTACCTCTTGACAGTAAACCTACGAGATCCTACAAAACCAAAAATCCTACCTACCTTTGACGTACGACACCCCGTTGATTTTATACCTACTATGGCGTTAACCTACCCGAAGAAGTATGAGGAAGATATTAACCCAAAGATATAGAACAAAGCTATAATTAACCTTGTAAACGCTAATGAACAAGACTTAAATGGATTTTTATTACACCGTATGGCACATTATAAGGATAGTGAATATAACGATACCGCGCTATGGGAATATATAAAGGAGGACTTTGTTAGATGGACAAAGGAAACATAGGCCCCCGTAAATAAGAATATTATACGGGACTTCCGTAACTTCCTTTAGGAGAATGGAGTATTTGTCCCTAAGGACGGGGGTACTATTAGAGACAACATTTAAGAGCAGGTTATTAACGTAAAAGAAGAACACAAATGGACTCCACAAGAGATTAAGCACTAACTACGCACTATAAGGAAGCTTAACTCACGATAGAACCTAAGTAATACACCTCTAGAGACGAACCTACCTCTACCTTTAACTCCTCTGTATCCAATTCAACCCGTAACCTTGACGTTAGATACTATACCCCAATGAGAGCAGGCACAGGATCCTATTGCTTTGCAATTTAACGACCTTTAGACTCTACCGACCAGACCTACGTCCCCACTGCAGCCTATAATGCAACCCCCACCTCCTCCATCTTAATCTTAAATTGGAGGCAGTTTAAAATTGCTTATAGAGCTTGCGAAGCTCTATTTGGATTAGGAGAAGAAGTTTAGCGGGGAATTATATGATGTTCTTAATTTGAAACTACATATCTTCTATAACTATTGCTAGAAGGTGGGAATAGAGTCTAATTAATACCATAACGCCTATTCCGTTATGCTTAAGGGCCGAGCTAGTACCTTCTATTATAATTATTTGGCAGGAAAAGGATACGATTTTAACCGAATAATATATAAAATAAGATGCCACTTTAAAACAGAGGAGAATAAGCAGCAGTATATATTAGAGTAGAGAGAGACTACCTTCCTAAGAATTATTACTATAAACCTAGGTGCCTCTTGACTTAATTGTCTTCAAAAGCTCTTTAATCAACTCCAGATAATTTAATGTGGTTTATCTAAATTATATTAAGAGGACTTTAGCCTACGCGATTAAGTTATTAGCGCATACTAAGGTGTTAAAGAATATAACCTTGCTCTCTTTAACCCTATAAGTACTTATAAAGGAGTGTATGCTTAATTAAGATCCTCTATTGGCACCACCCTATGCTTTTAAGAAGTATAGCAATTTAACACCTAACTCTAACCTACTTTAATTAACCCGGTTAACCAACACGATCACAACTGGACTGATTAAACATATAGTAGTCGTGGCAGGGGATACGGTAGAGGGTACAATTAACGTTAACTATAAAGCAATCGTGGAGGTCCTTGTGGAGGTTTATTTTATAACAATTAGCAGAAGAAATGCTATATTTATAAGAAGCTAAATTGCTAGTTAACTAGACACCCCCTTAATAGACAAAAGGAGGTATATAATAAGTTTCGCTAGAGCGCACGAAACGTTGGAAACTAAGAAGTTACTATAGCCTACTTTTAAAGCTTCCTGGTTTAATATAAAGGCGAAGAAGATTTTAAGGGTAAGGTTAATAAGGCCGAACAGCTTCTTATAGATATAGAAATTGAGGACTACTCTCCCAACCAATATTTCACTAAGTATGGTAAGGTAGATGGTATATAAACCGTCGCTGTTTTTAATAACCAATCTACGCTCTATGCTATTACGAAGTTAGATATCTTTAATAAGCCAAAGGAGAGTTCTATATTCTCCTTTAACGATAGATACTTGGCGAATGTCTTCTATGGTATTATGCCAGATACTAGAGCCGCAGGAGTATCTATAGTAGAAGAACCTTAAGTTTGAGCTCTTTAGCAGCTTAATAGCTCTGTTTAGATCGACTAATTAACGGCAGGCCAATATATAATTTGTTTTAGCAAGGGTACTATAATCTCTCTTAGCACAATTAAGGTCAAAACCCCCTTAGGGTATATTACTTTCTATATTATTCCCACGAACACCCCGTTTCTATTTTACATTAGAGATATGGATAAATTAGGCGTTAAACTTAATAACCTTAAGAATATGCTTGTTTAGGGAGATAATTGGGTGCCTGTTATACGCAAATAGGGTTACCCCTAGTT
>Ga0307507_10010503_pt1 | contig 11950 bp, 13 predicted proteins | sample 7_EM_MG_FD_207223 | JGI IMG/M metagenome (GOLD analysis project Ga0307507, IMG submission 207223) | Populus trichocarpa ectomycorrhiza microbial communities from riparian zone in the Pacific Northwest, United States - 7_EM | ecosystem: Host-associated > Plants > Roots > Unclassified | place...
ATAGAGTAGTAATGATGCTTCAAAATTACCTCTTACCTCAACCTGAGCATGTGATCGACTCTGAATAGGTACTAACTAATGCCATAGTGAGTATGCTTTGGGGGCTTGATTTTGGGCGTATGATTTTTGCCGTATGATTGTGGGCGTAGGATTTTGGGCGTATGATTTTGGGCGAATGATTTTGGGCGTATGATGCTATACGATGATTCTTGGTGTATGGTTTTGGGCAAATGATTCTTGGCGTATGATTTTGGGCCATCACTCTCAGTATATGATCCCTGGTCTATGATGTGGAGCGATGGTTCGGGGGGTATGATTCTGAGTGGATGGCTCAGGGCGGATGATTCTCGGCGTATGATTTTAGGCAGGAGGGCACAACTCCTTTAGTACCTTGAATACTAGACAAAAAAGGAAAGGAGCCAGGATATCAGGACGGTTCTTTTCAGTAATAAGATAAACCAGGATACATACGAGTAAGCAGGAAAACGGGCAATATTTTGTACATTAGAGGACAATTGTACAGGAATATACAAAAAAGATGAAGGCTTTAGTAGGGAATTACAGAAAATACAGGGCCCTGGACGGGGAAATTCAACCTACGGGGGGCCGTTCGGGGCCTTGAACGGGTCGGGGGCCTGGACGGTGCCAGGGGCGGGTAATGAAAAAAAAAAGGCCCCACCCCGGGCAGTTGAGCGGGGCGGGGCGGGGAATTGGGCTGGGGGCCCTGAGGTTTCGGGGCCCCGTCGGCCCCGTAACGAACACTACTTGCAGACTATAGAAGCACGGTTGAAAACAGGTGTGATCATGGTAGGAAATAGCGAGAGGAAATGCCGACTTCTTCGAGCCGCAGTGTATCTCGGCGAAGGCTCAAAGGCCGCATGAACATTGGCACGCTGTGTGCGCTATACTGAGTCCATGAGACCGAGTATTGCGACATGATGGAGGAGATGCTACATTTTATCAAGCAGACAGCAGGGGATGACCCGCGGCTGCCTGCTGACCCCACCGAACTGAGATTGCTTCCCGTAGAGCGATTTACCCAACCTGCAATTCCGGTTTCTGACTTTCAGGAAGCTGACATTTTCCAGATCCACTGGGCCCGCTGCGCTGGATCAATGGCTTTCCCCAACGGCGGTGCTAGAAACGATTGGGTATCGGTCCAGACTGGCGGGGAGGAGAGTTATGCGGATTTGTGAGGATGGGCGGTGGCGCGATTATTAGCACTTGTCAAGATAAGAAATGTTCGAAGCGAAGCCTCAGCCGTCCATCGGCTAGCATTGGTTCACGTACTCGATCTGATCAATGGTGGTGGATTTCACCTGACAAGCTGAGATATACGAGTCGGCAAGCGGTTCACTGGTCGACACATGCGAATACTCAATATAGGGGCAGTAATTGGACAGGCTCATGTAATTCCTAGTGGGGAGAGGCAATAGATAGTAAATTATAGGATTGATCTGCGGACATTAAATGATATATATTAATTATATTAAATTATGATACCGGATTATGTACAGTATTTATGCGGTCGCAACGAGGCCGCGTGAGTCCTATAGGCTAAATCTGCGGACTTTGGAGAAAATATACATGCGGCCGAGCTGAGGCCCGACACTTAAGGTGGCAATCCATACCTAAAGTGTCCGGCTTCAACTCAGCCGCTTGAGTACTAGAGGATTAACCTGCGGACATTTACTGAGAATATGAAACAACTACACGCTACGGAGCACACGGGTGAGGAGCCTGTTTTATAAGAACAAATCTAGACGAGGTAGGTTTAGCCTCAGCGGATCATAACAACAAGGATATTCCCCATACTACGGTATGCATGCCTATAAAATGGCGGTTGGGGGGCAGAATACGAATCAAGGGTTCTCGGATGCCAGCAGACGGATCCAGGCTACTGGAAGTGGGAGAGTGGCCAGGGCGGCCCCCAATGCGGACAATTTGGTAGGGGTACCCCAGGCGCCAGAGACGAAAAGGTGAGGTGGCCGACGGTAGTAGGACAGAATGGGCTGCGACAAGCACGCAGGGGGCTTGGGGATGGAGAAACGGCCGTCGGGATGCACCTGACGGAAGATATGATACACAAAGAACGCCAGGACGGCCAGGCCGGAGGCAACGCATGGGGCGGAGACGGCTCCTCAGGAGGTGGGCGTTATACGTCTGGAGTGAAATGAGTTTTTGCTAATGCTCTCAGACGTCTTTGGGCTATTATTGCCGTCATGTGTGTGACTTGTCGCATAATTATAATTGAACAAATAATAACTATGACAGGGCTCTGAATCAAACACGTGACCTTATAGTCGGAGGCACGCAACTATCATCTTAAGCTATACCGAGACAATCTTTGGTATTTTGGACTTTTAACTGATTGGTACGCAGGGGTCTATGCGTGAGCATTATGTTTTGGCATTCTTGGTATGCCTAACACGAGCTCCCTACTCATTAGGTTTCGTCCCTGAATACCTATTTTTTGAGATACTTTTCGAACTTGAAACACTGGGGTAAAAAACCTCATGCCTTTGCTTGACCACATGAGGAAAACCTTTCTTTTACATTCGACCGCCGCCAGTCCAAACATCTCTGGATTTTGCCAGTGAAACTCTTCTACCAGCTCCCGCGGGTTTCCTAGCCCTTCTGGTGGTTCTCATGTATTTTCGTCCTCCGCGCAACCTTCCCGTTTAACGAAGTAACAAAGTTCCTTGAACTCTTTATTACGTCTCCGAACTTTTCTTCTGTAAGTAATAACTTCCCTCTCGATGATTTTTTCTACCTCCCATTCGAGGTCTCCTGCAATATCTTCCGGAACTCACAGACGCTGTTCTCTTCATTCCCGTGCTGAAGCTCAGTAAGATTCCAACAACGAAACATGAAATATTGGGTTGATAATCCACGTCGGCGATATTTCTAGTTTGAAGTCGCGCTCTCTTTTCTTGACTTCCAATACTTTGAATGGGCCATGCATTTTTGGACTTAATTTTTTTTGTCGGTGGCTTGGTGCGAATGTTTTTTGCATTTAAGATTACCAAGTCTCCGACCTTAATGTCCGCTTGTTGACAGGCTTTCCCATCGTAGTATTTGCTCATTTCTTCTCGAGTTTGTTCTAGCGCTTTCCTGGCCTGTTGCTGAGTTACCTGCATCCAGTGCGCGTACAGTCCTGCTCCAGGGTTTTGAGCCTCTCGTTCCTTCATCCACTCTGTCTGTGGATGGAACCAGGAGTTGGCGTAGAAAGGTGACATCCCATGTGCGTTGGTGGTAGAGTTATTGTACGCGTGTTCGGCTAGTGGTACTAGCTGATACCAATCGCCCTGGTTGTAATTGCCGAAGTTGCGTAGGTATCCTTGCAGCGATTGGTTGGTCCTCGCTGTCTCGCCATCTGTATGGGGGTGATATGCAGTAGAAATTTTCTGTTTTATCCCTAGCGACTTGCATAACGACTCCCAGAATTCTCGTGAAAACTTGGTATCCATATCTGAAATACTTTCGGTGGATAGACCGTGAAGTTTCCAGACTTCTCGTAAGAATGTGTAGGCTACATCAGCAAAACCAACTTTCACTCTAGACGCATAAGGCTCGTGTTCGCAGTAGCCGCCTCCGCCCCATACATCCTCAGCGCCCTGGCCGTCCGGGCGCTTTTTGCGTATCATCTCTTGCGTCAGGTGCATCCCGACGGCCCTTTCTCATTCCCCAAGCCCAGTGCGTGCTTGTCGCAGCGCATTCCATCCAGGCACCCTCCACCATCTTACCTTTGCTTCTCCGGCATCGTGGGCTAACCCTACCAAATCTTTCCGGATTGGGTGCCTCCCTTGCCACTCCCCCACTTCCCGTGGCCTGGATCCGTCTCCTGGCATCCGAGAACGCATCATTTGTGGTCTGCCCCCCCACCGCCATTTTATAGGCATGCGTCCCGTAGTATGGAAAATAGCCTTGTTGTTACGATCCGCTGAGGCTAAACCTACCTCGTCTAGATTTGTACTTATAAAACATGCTCCTCACCCATGGGCTCTGTAGCGTGCAGTAGTTTCCTATTGTCATTAAATATCCGCAGGTCAAGCCTCTACTACTCAAGCGGCCGAGTTGAAGCCGGACACTTTAGATATGGATTGCCACCTCAAGTGTCCGGCCTCAGCTCGGCCGCATTTATATTTTCTTAAATGTTTGCAAATTTATCCTGTAGTACTCATGTGGCCTAGTTGAGGCCGCATAAATACTGTACACAATCCTGTAGAATAATTTAATATAATTAATAGATATCATCAAATGTCCACAGATCAATCCTATGATTTACTATCCATTGCCTCTCCCCACTAGGAATTTCATGCGCCTGTCCAATGACTACCCCTATACGGACTATTCGCATGTCTCGACCAGTGGACCGCTTGTCGACTTGTATATGTCCGCTTGCCAGGTGAAATCCACCACCATTGATTGGATCGAGTACGTGAACCAATGCCAGCCGATAGACGGCTGAGGCTTTGCTTCGAACATTTCTTATCTTGAAAAGTGCTAATAATCGCGCCACCACCTGTGGTCGCAAATCCCCATAACGCTCCCCCCCGCCAGTCTGGACCCCTACCTAATGGTTTTCAGCACAGCTGTGGCGGAAAGCCTTTCTTCCAGTGCAGCGGGCCCAGTGGATTTTGAAAACATCAGTTTCCTGAAAGTCAAAAACCTGAAGTTCAAGCTGGGTAAATCGCTCTATGGGAAGCAATCCCACTTCGGTGGGGTCAGCAGGCAGCCCCAGCTCATCCACTGCAGTCTGCTTGATAACACAGAGCATCTCTTCCATCATGTCGCAATACTTGGTCTCATAGGCTCGGCAAGGCTCAGAGAGTGTACCAATATTGCTGCCGCCTTTGAGCATTCGGCGAGGTGTACTGCGGCTTGAAGAAGTGGGCATTTCCATCCCGCTATTGCCTACCACGATCACACCTGTTTTCAAAAGTGCCTCTATGGTCTGCAAGCGCATTCCTTGAGTGTGCTGGCGGTCATCATTAGCAAAATGTAACAACCAGTCCTGCTTCACTAAGGGGGGTTATGGTCCCCGTGGTCCTCCTGGTCAACCCTGATCCACCCTGGTCCACATTTTCCGTAAAATTTCAAAAAAGTGTGGATCAGAATGGATCGTAGTGGACCAGGTGGACCAGGGGGACCACAACCCCCCTTGGTGGACCAGGAGCGTTCAGGACCACCGTGGACCACGCTCCGACATTTTCCTGATGCATATTGTGACAAGATCTGTCAGGCGGCTTCATTCATGTTTGACCTGTAGTAACCGTCTTTAATATGCTCCTTATGTGCTAGTTCGCCGATTTCGGTATAATACATCGATATGGACTCCAAATGCCTTACATGGAAGGCAAAATGACTCAGATAGTGCATCTTGATGAAGTTGAAGTGATTCTCACGCTGTATCAAATCCGCCCGGTGATTGGCCCTTTCAACCCTCTCTTGATCCACCGGCCGACGGCGCTTGGCCGCAGTATTGTGGCGGGCCTCATTCACATGTTGATTCACCATTTGTTCCCTTAGATCCCAATCCTAACGATTTGCTTCTGCACGCGTAGCCTTCGAGGTATGGAACTCAAGAAAAATGTCCTTGGCCAGGTGAAATGTCTGCAGATACATCAGCAAAATGTAAAAACCACTCCTGGTCCACCAAGGGGGGTTATGGTCTCCCTGGTCCTCCTGGTCCACCCTGATCCACCCTGATCCACATTTTCGGTAAAATTTCCAAAAGTGTGGATCAGAGCGGATCGGAGTAGACCAGGTGGACCACGGGGACCACGACCCCCCTTGGTGGACCAGGAGCGTTCAGGACGTCCTTGGACCACGCTCCGACATTTCCCTGATGTACCTTTCCCGGTAGACAAGTGTATCTAGTGTATGGCTGCGGTATTGGGCCACGAGAAAGATGTCAACCAGCGTGCGAACACACTTCGACGGGCTTTTGACATCGTGATACTGAAAACTTTCCGGATTTCGCAATGCAGACGCCAATACGGGCGAAATACAGCGGCCGAGATTGCCAATTGCCTTTCCCTGCCATTGTGTAACTTCACGATAGGCCGTTTTTTGTACGCTCAGTCCAGGATTTGGTGGAATTTCTTTAAAGGCATCCTCGAATGCCTGCTGCCGTTTATGCTTTCGGAGGAACCCCCTCCACCCATTCCATCATATGTTTGAATAGGCCGAGGTAAATATTGTGTAAGAGGTCTGGCTTATGTAGGTCGGCAGGGTTTACTCCGTCGAGTCCGGCGAATACATTATTTCCTATTTTCACGCCCACCTCCTGATAGTATTCTGCAATACCAGCCACTTCTGGCAGCTCATGCCTCGAGGCTTTCCCTCTATATAAGATGTAGTCGCGGGTCTCATACATCTTTAGCGGATTCCCTACAAGCTCCTTGTATGGAACCTCACACTTTTGGAACGACTTACTGCCTATTCCGTTCAAGGACACATGTTCAGCATGATCCGTAATCCATGCTGACAAGATGGGAAAACAAAGGCATGTTTTGCCCTTTGCACAATCTATTACCGTCCCTTCTTGGACAACTTGTTGTACTGGCGCAAGGACAAGATCAAAGACAGTTCGCAGGACATCCGCATTCATCGGCGACAAGGCTTCGTCGGCGCGGGCTGATTCCCCCGTGAACTTTGGCGGTAGCGGAAGCAATGCCAGAAGCAGGATTGGCATCTTGACAAGGCTGTTTCCTGTCACCCAAAGGATATTGCCGATCGTCACATAGACCGGCCAGGCTTTTTTATCTCCAGAAAAATTGCTAAGATGAGTCTGGTCCGACAATCCGATAATGGGTCCCACTGTTGACCCAGGGGGCAGCGTTTTCTACCAAGGAACATAATGAGCTATTTGCACTTGAAACACTCATCACCTGAAACTTGTCAGGACCTATGTCATACCTCTGTATCCCACCACCAGTCCACCGTATACATCTCAGAGTATACTCGCTCCCAAAGCAAATCATCTTCCCGAATAGGTGCGTAGACCCTATCTGATCTATAGAGAACCTGGCGGATCAAGTAGCGGACCCAGTGGATAATATTTGGATAATAGAAAGTTGCTGATGGAGCCCATCTTCGATAACGGCTTCCGTCCACACCAGGTACTCACCAAATGGGTTTAGAATGTTGAGGTATGGTCGCATGGTATAGACGGACCGGATTGATCTGCTATCTTTACCACTCAACCATTCTGCAAAGTATGCCTTGATATGCGACTTGGCTACCTTGCTCTGGACTAGCCAGCTTGCCAAATTGAGTCGTATTTGGACGAGAAAGTGTTCCCGGAGTCATCTGTCATGGCCCTATTCAGCTTTGTATACTCAGCAACTTCGCTGAGTGCTCTGCCAGCACCCGAAATAGTTTCTTGACTCGATACCTGCCCTGAGACTGACGAGTGGCAAACCTCCTCCGCATCTGAATCGTTCTGCATATCATCATCTATCTCACTACTTGCTGCGGGGCAACCTTCGATCTCTAGCCTATAATCGGATCCGTAGTCTGAGTCGCTCTGATTGATGTTTTCATCGTGTACAAAAGCAGGCGGCCCTGGTGGGGTCAGGTCCGGATTCGCACGGAGGGATAGAACGATATCAAGATGCATTATCTGAATGTGCTTTTTGTATGCAGCCACCTGTTGATAGCGTCGCCTGCAATAAGAACACCTTGTTGTGTTTGAGGTTATCGTGCTCGTGTGGTGTTTCTCTGTCAAGTAGTCTTGCTGAGCTACTCAGTGGAGGCGGACTGCAGATAATTGACTATTACAAAGCCAAAAGCAGATTTCTTTCAAGGGTTGGATCAGGGGGAACTTCAAGTTTGTTTAGTAGTATGACAGACGGGTCCCGATGTTCAAGCTGTCATTAGCTAAGGTTTCACAGTGGGCGAGTCTAGAGAGGCTTAGCAAGGTCTTGGCTCAGAGGCTGTGGCACCTCTACGGCTCTGTTGCGGCGTAAAACCTGATCCGAAGCTTCTAGCCTTTGTGTCTGGATCATGTAATCTTTCAATATTCAAGATATCATTATTCAAGTTTGTACAGGGTACGATCGTGCGAACTCCAGCGGCCTATATAAGGTCTCCCTCACCCCCTTCCATCCTCTCTTCATGCTCCTTTCCCGAATCACAATCACATTCTTCAGCGATCAACTCATCCATCTCAATAGAACCCACAAAGCTCTACAAAACCTCTCACTCATCTGCGGTATTACTAGTATCTCCCCAGACTAAATCAGTACTATCGATCTGCCTATTCCCAGCTAATAATCTTCTTACAGCCATTTATCATCCCTGGAACTCTTTTTATCTCCCTCTATCGTCCGCCAGGCCCGCTCTATTTCTATTTTCATAGCATAAACCATTCTTCCATTATTCTCCAGGCTACCAGCATCTGCTAGCCGACCTCTTTCATTCGCTGGAAGACCATGGTGGAAAAAGAAAAACAATTACGGATCGATCAAACACCCCCCCGCCCCAACCACTATTACAATTGCAGCCTCAAAAGTTGGACTTGAATACCAAAGGTCCGAGGCCTGCAAAGATGATGGTAGGTTACTTGGTGTAAGTACGTCTGCGGCTTCCCCGAACCAAGAACTTATGGTGAGGAGTATAAAGACTGGCGGAATGCTATCAAATGTAAGATGGAACAAGACACGATCCCGGGCTGGAAGGGGAGTAGAGCCGCCCAATGGGCTGTCATACAGGCATATGCCTTTGCGACCCCGCCTGTTACAGTTAGAGTGGCACTCTGGCAGACAGATACAGCCCGGGGCGAACGTTTTCCTGAATGCCTTCATTTTTTGCTAAAGGACATAGCAAAAAAAGATAAGCCCAGCTTAACACGATTGTTGGTAGCACAACTAGTTCCCGCTGGAGGCCCCGTTGCAGACCCAGTTGTGGCCCCAGTTGCCGTCGGAAATGATCCTAAGTCACCTCATGCCATCCGCATTGAATGTGCCCAGTATATGCTAATATGACTCGTGCAGGTCTCGTCGGCCCGCGCTCCGTTCGTCTCTGGATAGATCAACCGTCCATGGTTCGCCCAGACAGCCCCCTCACTGCCGGGCTAGACAAGATCCCATGAGAAAACCCATTGAGCTGTTTACTTGATTGAGATGACCGAACCCACTATACGGAACATGTTTTTGTGCATGGACAGAGTCCTTGTATGGGGATATGAATATCGGCTGCTCGTTGGTGCAACGAGAGACGGTACACGCATGCTGCTTGATGATCCTGAGGAGCCGCTGCCAGTTGCTGAAATTATCTCAATCGGAAACAGTAGGCATGTCCGCATATGGTGGTCCATGAATTCGCCGAGTGAATCAATGGATCTGCTCTTCTGGGGCCATCGCACCTGTGGAGAAGATGGGACTACCCCCCCCCCCCGGCGCCGTCACTTGTGGCCCTGGTGATGATAGGGGCGAATCTCCCAATCTGTCCATTCATAGTGATGAGTCTGACTCAGACGGCCACCAGCCTGAGTTGTCTGGTGCAGCCGCAAAGAGAATCACCAGGTTGAGTACCAAAAATCCCGGGAGTAGTATGCCAAAGACTGGACAAAGGGTCCGCAGCGGTCTGGCCGACGTTGATGAACCGGAGCCAGACTCAAACCGCAGTTCTGCCCCCAAGGTTGTGCGAGCTTTGGATTCTGGTTTCACACCATCTCCTAGTAAGCAATCCTCTGCCCCTCATACCCACTTGGGCATTCGTGCCTTGAGGTCTGGCCGACAAATAGGAAGGGAGACTAACCTAGAGAAAGTATTCCGGCTATATACCTGGACGGCAATCCATAGCAGTGGTAAACGTGACCAAGCAGGCGTCGCTGAGGCTGACGAACTGGACGGTCCGGCTGATGCTGCAGAACCTCTGAGGAAGGTTGCCTGCGGCGTGCGAATGCGCCTCAGGGGTATTAAGGGTCAACCGGATAGACTCCATGGGGAGGTTAATCGGAGTCGGTAACCTACCGTCACGCCTATTCCGCCAAAGAGTCCCCGTCCATTGGCTACTTATCCGAGTTGCGATCTAGCCTCTGCAGCCTCTCAGCAGCTACAGCTAAGGACATCAGCTAAGCACCATTTGAGACTAGCCTCCGGCGCCCAGCAGCCTGCCGACGGATCAGCGTCCCAAGTTGGTACGCCGAGCAGAAGCCATTCCCCCGCTGATCGCTGCGCTGAGGATGCCCTTGTAGATATGGCAGCAGCGGATGCCGGACAAAAATTAAGCCTGGCCGCCAGCTCCAGAGCCAGCTCAAGTCGATACTTTACACCAGGTAAGTTGCGATTACAACCACCAGGTCTTTCATCTGCTATGTTGGCAGCAGGTAATACTGCTTTGTCTGCAGAAACGGACCTTAGGAGAGCCCTACGGTTTGTTTCTGCGCACTAGCTTCAGTCAACCAGGCTAGCCTGTCTCGACATAATGTGGCTAAGGTGAAGCCGCAAAGAGGGTAGTTCCGTTCATGATTATAGATACTAGGCCGCTGCAGATCCTGGATTTTTCCTTTCACTGTTTTTCATTTTCGCTCATAGAGTTCTGCGGGTTGCTCTTGCTCGTTCCTGACCATTTCTGTTTGAGATTAGCCCGCCACAGCTTGGCCCGTTTGCCTTGACCTAGTGTGGTAAATTGTGACTTGCGATCGTCCACGGATCCTACTGAGGCAAGGGAGGAGCTTGATCCTTTTGTTTGGGTGTTTTGGAGAGAATTTTTGTGGTGTTTGAAACCAGCTGTTTTTCGTCTGAGGGTGTCTTTTCGGGCTTTTGAGGTTTGCTCTGGGAATTTTTGCATTTCTTTCTTGTTTTCTTCAGCCTTTTTTCGTTTGGGATATGTTTCCTCTATTTTTAGACCTTGCTCTTTGTGTTTGTGCGGATCATTCTTCCAGCTATTTTTCGTTCTGGATTGCCCTCTTCATTGCTTTTCCAATCCTAGCTTTCACCTTATACCCCATCTGTTGAGCCTTAGCGGAAGCTTGTACATTCTGGGATGAGCGTTCCGTGCTCTGAACCTAGCCTTACCCGCATTCGTTATGGTCCGCTTGGCAGACCTAATTGAACCAGATTACTCTGTGCATTCAATAAACCTCTTCATGTGCTTCATTAACTCTAAATCCTTAACGCTCGTATTATAATTTAGTTAAACAATTGCGCAGCTGATTTGAAGCTGCACTCCTCGGGTGCAATTCCTAGATTCAGTGTCCAGCCACAATTCGGCTGCGCAGGGGTGTTCCAATGGCGCCGAGTATGAAAGCTAGTGACAAGCCGTGAATGTGTTAGGCATGCCAAGAATGCCGACCCACAAGGCTCACGCACAGACCCCTGCGTACCAAATCAGTTAAAAAGTACGAAGTACAAAATATACATCTCGGTCTAGCTTAAGATGATAGTCACGTGCCTCCGACTATAAGGTCACGTGTTCGATTCACAGCCGCGTCATAGTTATTATTAGTTACAATATAATTATGCGATAAGTCATATAATGACGGCGATAATAGCGCAAAGACGTCTGAGAGAATTAAGTGTGTGTTCCCGTTTTAGGATGCCCATAGGGTAAGAACGAGAGTTCTCTAAGATGACGGACGGAATCAGAATAAACACTTAAGTAAAAAAAGTCGTATGACGAAACCAGAAGACACATAGCGGAGACCTCCGGGCCCGCTCAGAACCAGTCAGTACGAACATAAGATAGTGAGCACAAATTGCTATTCGAGCCATTGTTGCCACAAGTCAGTTCGGAAACCTGATGCGCAGACAGTAACGAACTCTCGCGCATTGAATGGTCTGACACCTTTGAAGTTGGCCGCTTCATATATGGTTCGGTGAAGAAGTATTATTACGTTGGCATTAGTCTGTTACGTGTACTCTAGACTGACCTATTATTCACGGGACTGACACACCCTCACGATAATATGGTAGTCTAAGTCTTCATAATGTGAGTA
>Ga0307507_10010504_pt1 | contig 11949 bp, 7 predicted proteins | sample 7_EM_MG_FD_207223 | JGI IMG/M metagenome (GOLD analysis project Ga0307507, IMG submission 207223) | Populus trichocarpa ectomycorrhiza microbial communities from riparian zone in the Pacific Northwest, United States - 7_EM | ecosystem: Host-associated > Plants > Roots > Unclassified | place...
TTTTTTAACTTCTATTATATTATCTACGGATTTTCTAATACACAGCAAAATTTTTGTGGATTCTTATAAAGATTGTGGCCAGGGGGAGGGTGGCGAAGTTGGCTACTTTTGGTGTATAATGGGCATCGGACGAATCTTTTTGTCCTAGTACTGTATCATACAAGTACTCGAGTAACTGCTGTCTTACCCTTCCCTCCAGGGTCGGCCTGCCACAGAAACACCGTTTAAATTTGGTTTTTTTCCCTGACGGAAGGAAATCATATGCAATGGGAATACGCATATCTATCACAAATCCCTCTGTCCACATTGTTCTTATATGGTTAAGTTAGGATTTGTGAACTTCGGCTTACAGTACTCGAGCAGAGTTCAGTATTAGAAGAGGACTATTTTATTATATTGAGATAAACAGGTGTAGCTCAAAATTCCTATTATACTTATTTTGATTAGTTAGCTCTTTTTTAGCTGATCATTTTCTACAATTTATTGTATACCTTTTCCGTAGGCTCGACTGCTGTTTAGATAATAGAGGAAAAACTGTCACACAGTGCGAGCAGTTCCCACAGCCATACAAAGTGACAAAAGGGTTGGTTGAGGCTGGCGCCAGCATGTGATCGGATAAAGTGACCGTGCACTGCCCGCCCTTGCAGCTGAGACAGGGTAACCGGATCTCAGTTGCCACAGCGTCCCTTCAACAGAGATATTGCTCGTCTGTCGCTAAAGACTTGTTGTCGCGGACAAGGAGACTCCCGTTGCCCGGTTACTCCACTTTACCCTCACGAGTACCTCCACGCTCACCACGAGCCCCCTGGCACAGCTCACACGACAATTGCAGAAATCGGCCTGTCATCTAGATTCGCAGTCAGTCAAGCCAGTCCCTCTCCCAATCTCAAGCGCGCACCCTTTCTCCACCTCCAACCGTCCTCCCTTCGACCTCCAACACGTACAGCCTCTCAGATATCCTTCTCTGTATTGAGGGAACCCACGCAAAAGGAGACCTTTCAGGTTACGCGAAATTACCTGCGCTGAGGACTACAATAACTACTTATCCACCAAAGTCTTCTCGAAAGCGCCGAAACTGTATGTTTACCCTATTGATTTCAATAAGCTTTCCCTGTTCAATAGTCTACGCATTATCTTCGAGATTGCTAAGATTGTAGTGGTTTAATAGGGATGGAAGGTTTTGATATTAGCTAAAAAGAGAGCATGCGTAATACACCTCTCGGGTGGGCTGCGGTGGGTGGGCACGAGGAAGTGGTGGAGGTACTGCTCAGCCGGGACGATATCGACCCCGATAAGCCAGATGAGAATGGCCAAACACCACTGTTGCAGGCTGCCCGGAATGGGCACGCGGGAGTGGTGAAATTGCTGCTCAGCCGAGACGACGTCGACCCCAATGAGCCAGATGAGGACGACTTAACACCACTCTCGCTCGCCGCTGAAAATGGGCACGAAGCCGTTGTAAAAATACTACTTGGGCGGGACGACGTCGACCCCAACAAACAAGATGTGCTCGGCACAACACTACTCTTGATTGTTACTTGGAGTGGGTGTGAGGGAATTCTGAAGCTACTGCTCGAACGGGACGATGTCGACCCTAATATGCCAGGTGTGGACGGCCAAACACCACTCTCGTACGCTGCTGGAAGGGGACACGAAGCCGTGGTGAAAATTCTACTCGGACGGGACGATGTCGACCCCAACACATCAGATGAGGACGGCCGAACACCACTCTGGCGGGCTGCTTACAGAGGGCACGAGGGAATGGTCAAACTACTACTCGGACGGGAAGGTATCAACCCCGGCAAGCCAGATATCTACGGCCGATCACCACTCTGGGCGGCTACTAAAAATGGCTACTCGAGAATAATAGCTCTACTGCAGCCTCTAACATCTACTACTCACAGCACGGCCTAAGCCCCAGGAGACATCATTTTCCTCACCACCTTCTAACACTATACTGACAACCTATGTGCTGTTTTCATGAGAACCATAACAGCTCCATAAACATAGTTGTCACCACCAATACCCCTCTCCTCTCACCCCCGCCCAATCACCCCATACGACTTAAACCACTGTCGCAATTGCCGTCTTACCTTCCCTTCCAAGGTAAGCCTCACAGGCCCATAGCTTAAATCTTTTTCCTGATGGGAGGAAATTATACGCAATGGGAATACATATATCTATCACATACCCATCCAATCCTCTATCCCGATTTTTGTTATGGAGCCAAGTCAGGAATTGTCAGTTCCCGTTCGAAATCTAGAGTTTAGCGTAAGTGGGGAGTTATTTCTACTCTATTTCGACAAGTCGTTATAGCTTGAAATTTCCATCTCATTATTTATGATAATAATTATTATTATCATATTATCTTCATTGTTTTTTTTTCTTTTTCTTTTTTCTCAGTGTTCTCAACGGGGCGGTCTGTGTTAGATTGCCAATAGGGCATGCGGTTATGCGGATATGCAGCCGCACGGATATGCGGATATGTGGCTGGGAGGTATACGGTTATAGGGCATGTGGTTTCGTGGTGTTTTCGATTTTGATTTTGTTGATAATATTGTCATACCCATTGCCATTAAGCATTAGGTATCGGGTATAGTATCTGGTTCCATGATGTTTCTTTCATGCCCTATGTCATTAGGCATACGGAAGCCAGCAGACTAGCAAGGCATAGGCTTTAGAGATTACGGAGGATCATGAGATATCAGGATGGTTCTAGATTGCTTGAGATCGCTAGGGATCGGGATTTGTCAGCTTAGTGCGTTTCTTTAGAGTTCATTGAGTTTCGGGAGCTTTTTGGTGTTCTTAGACGGAGAGAGATACCTAGTTTATCCTTTGCTAGGAGAGAGGGAGGACAGCCAATTAGTCCACCACTCTTCCATGTTCCGCTACGCTTAGAGCCTACCGGTGTCGTGATCGCACTTTTATTCTTTCATTCTTTTGTGCTTTCCTTAGGCTCCAACAGCCCGTCTGTCTTGAAGGTGGATGATGGTAGACGGAATTAGGTCGTTCCGCCCGGCCCCTGCCTCAATTAAGACTTGACTATGCGGGAGTGCTATTGGGCTTTCTAATATTTGTACTTCAGGCAAGTGCTCGATCGTATTCTTTGTCGAAGAGTCAGAAGATGTAACCCCTATGCCCTCTGATGGGCCTAGAATGAATGTTCCAATTGCTTGGTAATTTTCAGATGAAGATGAGAAAATCCCCGTTCTGCTACCAATGCGAGTGCTAGTGTATGATAAGGAACATGGTTTCCCGAGAGGCAGACTCTTGGTGTCCATGTGACATAATACTAGGAGTTGGAGTTTCTTTCTCCATCCCCAAAGCGTAGATTCGGTCGTTGCTTAGATAGAGGAAAAAATATAAGTCACAGCACAAGCAGTTCCTATCTATGAAAAGCGTAACACAGGGCCAGATCGGTTAAGGCAAGCACTAACACGTGATCGGATAAACTAGTTTGGAGAAAAAGCAAAGCTCGGCATGGCCACTTAGCAGAGCCGCACCCAAATTCCCATGAGCTGTGCCCCGCCCCAGCAGTTGGCTGAGACACCGTCATCGAGCCTCAACAGCGACAGTGTCCCTTCAACGGCGAGATTGCTAGCCTGTCGCTAAGGAGACTTCCATTGTCCGGTTACTCCGCTTTATCCTTTGCGAGTACTCGAGTACATGTACCTCGAAGCTCACCACAGCCCTTTGGCACAGCTCACGTGGCAATTGCAGAAACCCGCCTAAGTCATCTAGATTCGCGGCAAGTCAAGCTACCGGTAGTCCCTCTCTCGGATCCCACGCGCACCCTTTCTCCATCTCCAACGCGCCGTCCCTCTCGACCCCCAACACACTATCGTCTCTCAGATATTCTTCTCTGTATTAGGAGAATCCACGTAAAAGGGGGCCTTTCGGATTCCACGAAATTACCTACTCTAGGAACTACAATAGCAACTTATCCACTAAAATCATCTTAAAAGCGCCGAAGCTGTATGTTTACCCTAATGATTTCCCTGTTCAATCATCTACACTACGCATTATCTTCGGGATTGCTGAGACCGTATCGGTTTGGTAGGAGTGGAAGATTGTGATATCAACCAAAAAGAGAGTGTGCGCAATACGCTTCTCACATGGCTGCCACAGAAGAGAGCATACATAATGCGTGGACTGCTGAGGAAGAGATGCGTGAAATACCTATAACACCTCTCGCGTGGGCTGCCTTGGGTGGGCATGAGGAAGTGGTGAAAATACTACTCGGCCGGGACGACATCGATCCCAACAAACCAAATATGCTCGGCCAAACACCGCTCCATTTTGCTGCTGGCGATGGGCACGAAGGAGTGGTGAAAATCTTACTCGAACGGGAGGACATCGACCCCGACAAGCCAGATCACTCCCGTGAAACACCGCTCTTTTGGGCTACTATGTGTGGGCAAGAGAGTGTAGTGAAATTACTACTCGGAAGGGACGAAGTCGACCCCCATAAGTCAAGTCTACTCGGTGAAACACCACTCACAATGGCTCGTGACTGTTACGAGGGAGTGGTTAAATTACTACTCGGCCGGGACGACATCGACCCCGACAAACCGAATGAGCTCGACCAAACACCACTCCATTGTGCTGCTGGCGAAGGGCACGAGGGAGTGGTGAAAATGTTACTTGGACAGGACGACGCCGACCCCGACAGGCCAGATGAGGACGGCCAATCATCCCCTAGCGTGCTGCTAGAAATAGCCACGCAGGAGTAATGGCCCCACTATAGCCTCCAAAAGTTTCCACCAACGGCACGGCCTAAGCCTGAGGAGGCATTGGCCTCCTTACCGCCTTCGGATATCGTGCTGACAGCCTATGTGCCGTTCTCGCAATGACCGCAACTACTCCTTAAACCTGCTTGTCGCCGCCACTACCTTCCCCTTCTTACCTCACCTAATCCTCCCTGACCCTTCAAAAGACCACCTTATGGTAATTTCCCTCTCACCCTCCTTCTACTCGAGTAGGGCCAGCCTGCCTCAAGAACACCGTTTAAATCCTCTCTTTTCTTAGTGAACGGAAATCACATGCAATAGGAATGCATACACCCATCATCTACCCGTCCAACCCTCTACCCTAATTTTCCTTATGGGGTCAAGTCAGGAATTGTGAGCTTCTATTTAAAATCTAGAATTTAGTGGAGGGCTATTTCTGCTGTATATAGATAAGCCGGTGTAGCTTGAAATTTCCATCATATTTGCCTTCAATGTTCTTCGGTTGCTGACCACTTATTTTTTTTCTTCCCAAACTTGTAGTTTCTCCTTTCCTCCCCTCTAAAGTGCAGACGCGATGGTTGTTTAGATGTAAAGGGAAAAATATACAGCGCAGGTATTTCTGACTCCGTACAAAACGGCAAAAGAGTTACTTATTGGCTAAGTAGGGTATGATGGTAATTGGTTTCCACTACAGGCATAGTTTAATAAAGGTCATGTCTGGAACGCCCTCTGAGCGTAAGCCTGAAGGTGATGTTGGAAGGCTCTCCGCACTTTTTAGTTTTGCCTGTCAAGGGAAATTAGTACGGTGAGGAGACTTTTAGCTGTGGAATTAATTCCGGTCCCACAAGCGCAGTATAAACTCTAAATACTCTCTATGCTACTAAACTCTTCATCGCTTTAGATGTTAATCACCTACCTGCGTGCGATTCCGGAGAGCAGTGCTCAACCTCTGCTGGTATACTTTGCCTACTCCGCCCACACTCAAGTTGATCTCTTGAATACACTATGAGGATGGCTGAGTATTGCTCAGCTCCTGTTGTAATCTCTGCCCCTTTTGGTCACAAGTGCCGGCTCAAATGCCCGATCCCTATCTGCTGCGCTAACTACTGTACGTGCATCACGAGTATATCCGGTATTCTACCTTAATTCAATAAGAGTGATTAAAAGGACCCAATACTGACTTACGCGCAAGCTGAGATATCCCACTCCCCCAGGTCACCTTTTTCCCTTCTATAACTTTTCTTCTTACAGCATTCTGTCTATGCTCAGGTCGAGCGTCACAACCCCATTTATCTCCTGAGCCAGGAGGAAAACCTTGTCTTGCCCTCGAAAATTACAGCCGTGAGGTACGATACTGCAAAACGGTATCTCGAGCTATAAAATTTGATCTTGGGAAATGCTGTCCTTTATTACAGGAGTTCGTCTTGCAGAAAGTGGCGATAAATTAAAGTACTAGGACAAAGCTTTTCGTCCAATGCTCGTTTTACACCAAAAGTGCCCATCTTCACCACCCTCTCTCATTGCGCAATGTCTATGAGAATCAGCCAAAATTTGTCCTTGTATTAGCAAACCCGTAGATAACATCAAGAAATTTACAGAATCCTTAAATATTACCAAGTGATGGAGAAAAGGTCGTTTAAGTATCTGGTATCGGTTGCGATATACTTTTTTGTATGGAGCCCCATACAAAAATCTAAGTCACTTTCACACTTGTTGACGCAATCACGAGCAATGAAGACAGCTTTGATTCCTTACACTTCTACTTCCAGATGTTTGAATAGACAGTCATTCCCTAGCTGATGGAAAGATTTCAAGTGTTTTTATATAAGTGGTGTTGAAAATTCTTTGTTTAAAAATGTCCATTTTTCGTGTAAAAAGGGCATCGGACGAGGGGTTTTGTCCCCGTACTGTATGTTTCCCTACAATAGGCGGATTTTAGATCGCGGACCTATAGACAATGGAAGACTGTTGGACGGCAACTTAAATCCGAGGCTTTGGAAGTATATGAGGAGGGCACTACCGCTGAGCTAGGTTAGGCCTACGAGGTTCTTGTCCGTGATGCTTGGGGTTGATCATGTATTTAAAAACTTAAATTGGGTTATCTTTTCCACTTCTGTGGGTTGCGTAAACTTCCCTCTGTATCTTTATTGAGATCAAAGGTGTTTTTTTAAATTGACTTGGTAATATATTTTGGTAGGTCCGCGCAAGTTATCATACTGTATCGTTTGGGTCGGATTGTATCCATGCAAAGTTATCATCTAAACACTAATCTTAGACGAGTGACGGTCTATGACTGCACCATAGTGGCGATAACCTAATCACCTGCTTGGAGATAATCGCGGTCAATTAGAGTAGCTTCTATGCACAGGCGGAAGCAGAGTTAAGGCCTTTTTCGCAGGTACTGTACTGATTATAATTGGTCCATTTGGGTTCTGGATACGGTATTCTAAGAGCACCGCCAGGGGTTCGCTCTGACGCCTTGGTTAATTGGTTAAGTCTGTCTGATAGGAAACTATTCGTCAGCTTATTTAGGGGCAGCAACTGCTTAGGTTAGCCGTAGGAACTGAATTTGGTCTTTGGCAAACTTCTTGATGGTTAGAAAGACGGAGCAGATTGGAGGGATTTTCGCAATCAAGAATTTGGGATCGCTATTGTTGTGACAGGTTTGCTTATGTTGGCATGCTGAACGAAGATCACGCCTACCTAGAACGTCCTCCAGCGATGAGCTTAAAGGTGAGGATGGAAGGCTATCCGCACTTTTTAGTCTTGCCCATCAAGGAAGCTAATAGTCTACAGTAAGGAGTCTTCTAGCTATGACATAAACTCCGATCCTACAACACCGCACAAACTCGAAAAACCCGCGGTGATGGGTTCAACCCTCCTGCATCGCTTTAGGTGCCACCCACCTGCAGGTATGCCATTTCGGAGAGCAGTGCTCAGTCCACGCTGGTCTACTTTCTCCAATCCCCCACACTCAACTCGGTCTCCTGAAAATGCACCTTTCTTTTATGGACAGGGCTCAACAATTGTTACCACAATCTCTTCTTCTTTAGTGACAAGTGACTAGCCCAAATGCTCGATATCTCTTCCTTCTCCTAGTGCGGTGACCAGGTGCATAACGAGTTTTTCAAGCATATCAGCTATTCTACCTTAATTTGATAAGAGCGAATGAACGGAATCCCGTGCTGCGCGATATGGATTTACGAGCGAGCCGAGATACCTTATCCCCCGAGTCCCCTTTTGCCAACTACAATTTTTTCTTCTTCCCAGAGCATTCTGTTCATGCGCAGGGCGGGCGTCGTGCAACTATATAATCTCCTGAGCTATGTAAGAAAATCTTCACATGCCCCTAGATAGCGGTGCCTGAACAATACCATAAGTTACCGTTCTGTATCTAAATGATACAGAAACCGTAAATTACAGCCGTAAGGTGCGATACTGGGAAACGGTATCCAGAACTATACAATTTGATGCTAGATAACAGTGCCTTTTACTACAGGAGTTTATCGCGCAGAAAGTTTCCAATGAACTACTGCTACTCCGCAAAAGTCTCCCTAAAACCGAGTTTCACTTTGGCCTGAGGGGGGTATTGCGCAATTGGAGTCTGTGTGGGGATGGTTCCGTTTTATAAGGGCTCTTGCTGGGTGGCTGTAAGCTTCCTTGCGACAAGCGGATTTTTGGATCGCCGACAGGAAGAGATTGGAAGATGGTTAGACAAGAGAGTTAACTATGAGGCCTTGGTAACATATAAGGAGGTCCTGTGTAGGAGGACACTACTACGGAGCCAAGTTAGGTCCACGAGGTTCTTATCCGCGATACCCGAAGCTATTTGTTGGTTTGAAGATCAAAATCAGGCTATCTTCTCGACTACAGAGGGTCGCGTGCAGCCCCCTCTCACATTTTCGTTAAGATCAAAGGTTGGTTTTTTATATTCACCCCACTAATAATTTCAAGTAAGGTTTGCGGTGAATCACCATACTATATCATATTATATCGTATTGTACTCGTATTTGATGTAAAATTATAATACCCTTAGAAAGGTAAAAAGTGACGAGTGATTATCTGTGACGGCAAAATAAAACAAGGGAAATAGGAGGAAATAGCGGTGATAGCTAAGTCACTTGCTTGGATAATAGCGGCCAATCGTAGCAGTCCCTATGAGCAACGGAAGAAAAAAAGCTAAGATCATTATTTTTTCTCTTGAACATAACTTATGTAATAATCGTCGTGGTTCGACCAAGGTTGTGGATACAATATGCTAATAGTGTACCAGGAACTTGACCTAACGCCTCAGTTAATTAGTTGAGTGGTAAATATTGGGCCCTAAATTGTCCTAAGCTCTGATGGGGGACCATACATCAGCACATCCTAGGATTCTTTAAATTTTTACTAAGGTTAGCTAGCCGTAGGAACGGGATTTGGCTCTAATAAGCCCCTAGATAGTTAGGAAGTTGGGGTAGTCAAGGGCAATGGTAGTAGCGCTACATGATGTTGTACGAGCACTATGCTCTACTTGGAGGTCGCGATAAATCTTAAAAAGCACGGTTTCTAATTCGCAGAACCTGGTACGAAGTCTGGGGAAGAGCTTTCCAGCCTGTGCCGGCATCAGGAAGGGCTCTGCTGTTCTACTTTGAGTTAGGTGATATGTAGGTTTTTCGATAGATTCATCCGTGAGACTTGGTATGTTTGTGTATATAAAGCTAGCAGGTCTCCTCGGAGGTGCTAGGGGCTCCTCCCTCGCAGTGCAACACTTGCGCTATCCCACAGGATAGAACTTAGAGAAGTGTGGAATTTGCTACGGATAAGATACTGTACAAAGAGGGCCCTTGTAGGAACAAATTTGGGAGAGATTGGTTGGGGGGCTCGGAGGCGCCCACGAGTGCTGACAAAGCACTTCACCTTTCTCTAGCCCCTAGTAGTTTTAATAGTGGACTGACTCCACCCTGTGTCCACAATATCCTAAGCAGCGAAAGAGAGGCAGTGTCTCTACCTCTCAGTAATAATATCAACTCTTTGAACACCGCCCTTAAGTTTGTGGAACAACCTTACAATTGCAGATGACCAGTCTCAAATCTTTATTTAGATGTCTCTACTAGAGCCCTGGCTACAACGCCGGGACACTGAAGACTACCAAGTCGAAAATGTAGGGGAATCGCTCTTAGAAACAGAGGAATTTAGAAGGTAGTGCTCCGGTAGTGGGGGACGTGAATCCGATGAGCCAGTTTGTTTGGCTATGGATCCAGGTCCTCAAGAAAACTAGCTGTGAGCGGGCTGGGAGGGGCACAGGGGGAAGTAGCGCAAACTTGCGAAGATTAGAAAAGTGTCATTGGTATTGAAGTGGGTAAATACATAGCGCAATGATAGACGGTAGGGTGAGATGATTTGCTTAGAACATAGGCACTCAGTACTAAACTAAGAGTCAAGACAGATGTACTCGTATAAATAAATAATACACAAGTAACAAATCCCCCACAGATCGCCACTCCGCATCCCCCGGCACACTGTGATAACAAATGAAAAACACATCGGTAAAATCTTCTCCATAAACCACTGAAGTAGTAAAACAATCCATCACAGGTACACTCTTGAGTGATCTACATCACTCTCGCGACTTCCAGAATCAACCATATCCTTCTACTATTAGTGGATGGAGACCGCCTATTTCTGATCCTGTGAAGATCTTGCAGACTACCTCTTGTAAAAAAAGTACATGTATATGTGTTCGTGCCTTAGACGAATACCGGTATGTGGTAGAATACTAGATTAAACTGCTGATTCGCTGAACCAAATCCTCCAACCAACCGTAACGCCACACTACACTGCACTGTACGAATTGTGCACATAGCGACCTCAATACTAAAGTATTAGTAGATATCAAAGGCAAGATCCTCACCATGACTGAACCCGGTACGAGGTTGCGGGAAGAGCTGTCAGGCTTGTATCGACATCGCAGACAAGCATGCCGCGCTACTGTAAGTTAAGTGGATTGTTGGTCGTTCGGTTGATTGATTCATGAGGCTTAATATACTCGTCTCCACACTCGCGGCGAGAGTACCGTGGGTCTTGAGCCAATGGGTACAACCCAATTCCCCAAAACACTCACCATCGCAATAGCCGCATTCTTTCATTACTGCTTTATTGCGAAAAACGCTTGAAGTTGAAGCAAGAGGGAGGAAAGTTATTTCATAGGCAGCCTATATCCTTAGCAGATTCGGTTAATAGTCATCATAGTCGTGGTCGAGATTGCTATTGTGGTTGTCACGATGATTGAGTTTTGCAGGGGATCGTTGATGAAGTCTGTTGCGTCAGGACTTAATCTCGCAGCTATCCATAGCTGCGAGTGCTGCATTGGTGGCTAATCTGCTACCGGTATTCGCGCGAGGACCATAACGGCTCCTCCATACACGCGTTTGTCGCTGTCACTATTCCCTTCTTTGATTCCCGCGCAGCCTCACTTGCGGCTTAAAACACCTCCCGGTCAACCGCTGTCTTACCCTTCTTACCCTGGTTGAGGCTCGCATGAACGGATGATCGGATAAAGTGGCAGGGTGGGGAAAAACAAGGCTTGGCATAGACAGTTTGCAGAGCCGCGCCCAAACCCAGATGAATTGTGCCATCACCGAATCTCAATAGCTACAGTGTCCCTTCAACGGGGACATTGCTAGCCTGTCACTAAGGAGACTTCCATTTTCCGGTTACTCTACTTTATCCTTCGCAAGTACCTCCAGGCTCGCCACGAGCCCCCTCGCACAGCTCACGCGACAATTACAGAAATTCGCCCAAGTTATCTAGATTCCCCAGCAGGTCAAGCCCGTCCCTCTCCCGATCTCCCACGCGCACCCTTTCTCCATCTCCAATGCGCCCTCCATCTTGACCTCCAGCACGTACAGTTTCTCAGATATTCTTCTCTGTATTGGGGGGACCCATGCAAAAGGGGAACTTTCCGATTACGCGAAATTACCTAAGGACTACAGTAACTACTTACCCGCTGAAATCATCTTGAGAGCGCCGAAACGTATGTTTACCCTTACCCTCTTGATTTCGATAAGCTTTCTCTGTTCAATGGTCTACCCTACGAATTATCTTCGGGAGTGCTGAGGTTGTGGTGGTTTGGTAGGTTGGAAGGTTGTGGTGTTAGCCAAAAAGAGAGCATGCGAAGAGCACCTCTCGGGTGGGCTGCTTGCAATGGGCACGAGGAAGTGGTGAAAATACTACTCCG
>Ga0307507_10010505_pt1 | contig 11946 bp, 10 predicted proteins | sample 7_EM_MG_FD_207223 | JGI IMG/M metagenome (GOLD analysis project Ga0307507, IMG submission 207223) | Populus trichocarpa ectomycorrhiza microbial communities from riparian zone in the Pacific Northwest, United States - 7_EM | ecosystem: Host-associated > Plants > Roots > Unclassified | place...
CAGGAGGGCAATTGTAGGCATGAACTTGAAAGGCATAGGATGGCTTTGGGCGGATACGAATAGGCTGGGCAGCCGGCAATTGTAGGTTCTGAAGGCAGGGGAATGTGTCAGGCGGACTGTGAGAGGGCGAAGCGGAGAGTAGGGCATCCAGCAGACGAGATGGATAGGGGAGGAAGGAGAGCGAAAGGGTGAGAGGAGAGAATGTCAACCTGATCCGGGAGAATACGCAAAGGGTTCGGGGGGTGCGGGCAGAAGAACAGAGCTTGTAGGCGGGTTCGGACGAAAAAGCAGAAGCGGGGAGAACGTACACAGTCCCTCTCCTAGTCCTTCTTCCTTCGAACCCACCCAGAAGCTCTGTTCTTCTCTCCGCACCCCCCGAACCCTTTGCGTATTCTCCTGCATCCGGCAGAGGAAATCAGGGCAGAACGGGGTATCATGGGAAGCAGGGTGGCAGACAGGGGTGTGTGGGAGAGAGTTGGGAGGAGATAAGTCCCGGCCACACAGCGCCTGCCAAGAGCAGCCTGCGGACAGGGGCATTCAGGGCTAGGGGAGGAGGAGGTTATGCGCTGCAGGCAGGGTCGCTAGGAAAAACTGCGCCAAGCCGGGTCCGGTGCCTTCCGACACAAAGGGGCCGTGTCCAGACGAAGCGAGCCCGGGCCTTGGTATCAGGAACTCGAGTTTACGTTATAAGCCCCTGGAGCGTCCGGTGCATAGGGTGAACAGGACGCAACAGGACGCAAGAAAATATTTTCGCTGATGTAGATCTTTTACGCTTGCGTCTTCATTCAAACCGATACAGTGTGCCATCTTGGTGCACCCATTTACAACCACCATGATCTGGGTCTGACCTTGTGATTCTGGTAGATGGGTTATGTAGTCTGTCGAGATGGAAGTCCATGCCGCGCAGGGGATTTGTAGTGGTTGTAGTAATCCGTATCGGGCATGCCCTCCTGATTTATTGAGTTGACATTCATCCCCTGATTGTACGTAATCGTTTATCCATTCTGTGAGTCCCTTCCACTAAAAATCCCTGGTCAAGATTTCAACTCTTTTTTCCTGTTCGAAATATCCTGCCACTTGCGAATTGTGACATTCTTTTCTGATGGTTGTCTGTAATACTTGGTTGTTCGGGATGTAGGATCGATTCTGATAGTAGAGCAGTCCGTTTTTATGTGTCCCGCTTTTTTGAGAACTTCTTTCCTTCGTTTTCTACTCTATTGAGTTCCCTGTTCCTCGCCGTCCATTCCTGGTCTTTTTCGCTTGCCACTACCACCATTGATATGAAGTCGACCTCGAATACTTTCATTTCTACCTGTGAAATGATGGCGCTTGACATCAAGACATATTCCTGTCTCAATCAAGGATGGTTGCCAATATCTTCGATGTCGAAGTATTGGTTGTTACTGGAGTCTGCTTGCAGAACACATATCATGGGGTGGGCGTTGGTGACTGTTATTGTACGTTTTGGGGACATGTCGGTACTCCTGAAACCACTGTTCGCTCGTGGTGTCAATTACGACTTGTCTACTTCAATTATGTCGGATGTGTTGATTTTTTCAATAATGAGTTGGGCGATCCAGTCTCCTTCCTGGATTCTGCAATCTTCTTTGCTGTGGGTAATGATGATAACCCTTATTTGGCCAGTGTAGTCTACGTCGATGACGCCTGCGTTAATTGCAATTCTTTTCTTGCTTGCTAGGCCACTTCTTGGGGGAATCCTGGCATAGGTTCCTCCTGGTAGTCCAATGGCTATTCCTGTTTCCGCTAGGACTTGTCCTTGTGCCGGAATAATTAACTCGCTTATTGCGTAGATTAAGGCTCCTGCTACTAGCCTTCATCATTTGGTTGATAGTATAGCTTTGTTTGACAGTGGCTTAACCCTGATACCTTTTCTTATTGTGGGTTCAGCTTCTGAGATGTACCTTTCGTTCTTGTCGTCTTCGTGGATGAGTGATATTAGCAAGTGTTCAGCTTTCTATATTGACTGTTCGCTATGCTTAGCTCTCTGCTCAGGACGGTACTCCAGCTGTTGGCTCAGTGCTTCTAGTTTTTCTCCTCTTTTCCACAGGCGGTATACACTTTTGAAATGGTAATCTACTAGTCTCTGTGCCCACCTGATTTGCCTCTGGTTCCAAAGTTCTGTAGTAACGAAATTCTGCCCATTTTCCTGGTCGGTGTATACTGTCATGGGTTAATCCGCTCGTACAAGATAGTGGTTCAATTCCTTAAAGGCTTCTAGGATTGCGACTAATTTCTTATCGTAAATCTCTTAGTTTCTTTCCGCAGGATTTAGCTTTCGGGAGTGGAACACTACTGGATATAGACTTTCATCCTTAAATTGCGATAGCACGCATCCAAGTGCAAAATCCCTTGCATCTGTTTCTACCACTGTTTCTCTGCCGCGATAGAACTGTTTCAATATAGGGGCTGTGACGAATCGTTTCCTGAGTTTAGTAAACGCTTTGTCTTGCATAGGCCCCGAGTGAAATTTTGCTTTATCACCTTTCAGTGTCTCTGTTATGAGTGTGTAGATTTTTGAGAAGTTTTTAATCAACTGTGAGTAAAGGTTTGGAAAGCCGATGAAAATTTGTACTTCTTTGACCGATCCTGGGGCTCTCCAGTTCATTACTGACTCGACTTTTCTTTCGCTCATTGTGACTCTGTCAATTCCCACTATGTATTCTAGAAACTCGACATATTTAACCTGGAAAACTGATTTGGTTACCGATACTACCAGTTGGTGCTCTTCTAGCTTTACCAGGACTTTTTTGACCAATTCGATGTGTTCTTCCTCACTCTCCGAATATATTAGGATATCATCTAGGTAGACGACTCCTCTGTTATGGAGAAATTCCCGTAGGATTGTGTTCATCATCGGCTGGAATGTGGCAGGGGCGGTGACGAGTCTTAATGACAGGACTTTTGATTTGAAGCGACCGTATCGAGTTTTGAATCCGGTTTTCAATTCCTCTCTCTCCCGTATCCTTAACTGGTGGTATCCGTCTTTCAAGTCCAACTTGGTGAATATCTTAGCTCCTGCTACTCGGTCCTTTACTTCCCCTATGAATGGTAGTGGGTACTTGTTTAGAATCGAGAGTTTATTGAGGCTTCGGGAGTTGACGCATAGTGGGAACTTACCTTCTGATTTTGGGACAAATAGGATTGGTGCCCCTGCGGGTGATTGACGGTGGACAATCTTTCCTTGTTGCAGCATTTCTTTTAAATATTTGTCTAGTGTATCTAGCTGGTATGCCGACATTCAGTAGATTGGTCCCCAGGGGGGTTCAGCACCTTGTTTAAGGTCTACCGCATGATCGGATGTTCTTCTCTGGTCTAATTTCTCCACTGTTGCTATCACAAATAGTTCCTGATAATCATCGTTGTATTGTGGTATCTTGTCCAGTAATACTTGGTTTGGGTCCTCTTGTCGATATATCCTGCCCACGTACTGAGCTTCTTCGTCAAAACCCACCGTCTCATCCCATTGAAATATCCCTCCTACTGCTCCATCTTCGACGTGTCCCAGACAGTATTGTTCGGTAAATGTCGATTTCTGGCGTTCGTCGATGTTAGCTATGGGGTCTTCCTTGTGCCACCATCCGAATGGGATGATGAAGTCGTATTTTCCTGCTGTGGCTACCTCACAAGATATGCTTGTGCGGTGGCCATTATTCCCAATGTTCAAGGAGGATAGGGTGTGTGAAGTGTTTTCCTCCTGATGAATTAACTTCGCCGTCAAAGGGTAGGATGGTTAGCGCCTTTGGCGAGTCTCGTAAAGAATGTGGAAGTGTTCAACTAAGTCTTTATTGATCAAAAGGATGTTTGATTCTGAGGCAAGCAGTACTCAGAGACGTATTCGCTTTCCGGCTGCTTCACCAGCTGTGCACTATTCTGGGCATTCGTAGTGTGAAGGTCTTGGGACCTGCTTCCTCAGTCGTTTGCCAATCGGCGGCGTGTTTTTGCCTTTTTGTTTATCTTTCATTGTGTTTTTGGGTGTAGGTAACCCTAGTTTGTTACTACACCTGCCTAGTTTCGACCCTTGAGGTCTCCTCAGACACACTGAAAACGTCATTTATTTGGTTATCGGGCAGCCCACTACTGGCTGTCTTTATTTCCTGCCGAGGGATTCCCATAACCTCTGGTGTGCCAGTTCTCTAACTAACTGGTTAGCAAGATCTTTTAGCAGTATAGTGCAGGTATAAAGGGATTCTGAGCCAGATCCGCGAACTCAAACTTAACTTTCAGCCGGACCTTGTATTCGTTAGATAGTATAAAGATACTTCAACGTACGTGTCCTATCAATCACGTCATCGGTCCCGGTGTAAGATTCCCGGGGCCTGCTCTCGATGAGCGATTCCTTGTCCTGCTAGTCGCCGCTAGTGTGAACCTTGCCTTGAGGTCCTTGTTGGACTGGTCATACTAAGCTTCTTTTGCCTATTGCCATCCTAACTCTTTTTCTTCATCTGGGTACCGGATGATACTTTCCCCAGTTCGCTCCGCCTTGTTCACTTTTGCCTTCAGGGTAACATCCAATCTACTTATCGTAGTCTCTTATTTTTTGATTTTGATTTCGGAAGTAGGGTATCCTTCAAGTACCCGAGTGCCGTTGCCATCGGTGCCGGGAGTAACTTATGTTAACTCCATGTCGCTAGAATCCCCTGCCGAGAGTCTCTCAATCTGTTTGACACCAGGTATCTATTCTGGGGACTTCTCTCTGGTCACCGTCGAGGTTTGGGGTCGTCAAAAGGGGGTTATACAGTCGGCTCTCCATTGCCGGGAAGTAGGCTGCTGTGGTCTTTGACCAAACTATTTCTTCGGTTGCGTACTGATTGTGCATACTTGGATTGTTTTTCTACAGTTTGCCCATTTGTGGTTATTCATTCCACAACGGGTACAGTGTTCTGTCCTTTTCCAATCTTAGACTACTTGGTTCTTAATCTCTTTGTGGGCTTTATTCCAATCCGTATATTCTAATTTTCCGTGCGCTGGTGCTGGGCCCTTTCCATTCCTTTCGGCTTCCATTCTTATTTTGTAGACCGCTTTTTCTCCGGCTGAATAGTGCTTCTTTGGTTTCCTAGGTTTTGTGACACGCTTTTCGTCTCTCTTTCTTTTCCCTCCTGAGTTGTTTCGGGAACTAGTGGGCCCAACGTGCTGTAAGGCCAAGCTGTTCCATGAATATTTCTTCCCGTCTGCAGACTGTTTCTAGTGCTGCAATCCAGGCGCTGTCTGTCGCGTATTTCTCGGTTGATAGTTGGGGCAGTGCATCTTTTGGGATCTGCCGTTCTACCATTTGTCGCCACGTGACTCCACTCATTCCCACATGCGTGTTGTGGTTTTCCATCTCGAGGAGATAGTGGTCAATGTTTTCTTTATAGGTAACCTTTGTCATTAATACTAGGGATCTTTCTCCGTCATGCGTGAGTGCAAATCGTAGAATGCACTGTCCTCTAAACGCCTCCCAAAATTCGTAATCTTTGATGTTCAGATGGCCTAATTGTACAGTCATCTTATTTCAAAAGGTGAATGCAAATGCCGACACATCTTCTCCTTTCATTCTTCCCAGTGCGTATTTAATTCGGTCCTGGTCCAATCTGCACAGGTTAGGGTTCCTTCTGCAGTAGTCCTCGCATTGAAGTAACCAAAGTTTAACGTTTTGGTTCTTTCGGTTTTTGAATGGGAGTGGGTCGCCAGCTTGTCTTTTATCACTGTTCACGATGGCTATTCCTATTGCTTGAGCCATCATCGCGACTTGTGGGTTGATAGGGTCTCCTCTATCAGGTTGGCAGCTTGGGTTACCTCCTCCTCCTCCGCCACCGTCATGGTTTGATCCATCGTCGCTGGGATCATGGTCATTGCCTTTTGGAGGGGGTAGAGGATTTCAATTCCCACCTCCCTGGTTTCCCGGCCTTGCTGGTTCTCCTTCCCGCTGCTTCCCTTTATCTTGTCTGCCTTGTTCCCTTGCATTTTGCTCCCGTCTTTTTTCCGCCCATCGTTGTACACAATTGGGGCTCGTAGCGACTTGCGGGGCTACCAGAACTTGTGTCGGCAGTGGAGCTGGGGTACTAGTGGTGGGGGTTGGTTGGCAGCTGGCCAATCTTTGCAGTATAATAGGCATCTGGGCAGATAACTCCTCCGCTGCTCGTTCTTGGGTTTCAGCTTGTCCGTTAACAATTGGCTGAAGGGTGGTGCTGTCTTCTGCATGTTGAGCCCTTAGGATGATTACTTCTCGCTTGAGGGCATTTGCCCTATTTGTTGAAATCTCGCCCTGTTCCATTATGTTAGCAAGTAGTTGGGAACTCACTACCTAATGACGAGTTTGTCATTCATTTGCTTCTTGCTGCTGTTTTCTAGTATGATCTAGCTCCAAAGCTAGTCTTGTTATTTCCTCTTGTCGGGTTTGTGTAATATTTTCGACCGCAAAGATTATTCTCTCGAAAGCTATTAGTCTTTCTGCATCGAGTTGTTTGCCGTCCTCGACTTCTTGCCGGGTGTTCTAGATCTCGTGTACAAGTCCTTGTACTCATTCGTCCAAATCCACAAGTTTTACTTAGTTTATTGCTACGTTTCCGTCAAGTTCTCTCATAGCCAACCCTGCTCTTGCAGCTAGGGCTTTTAGGAAAGCATTATCGTCACCTGGCTTCGGTGATCGTTGTTGTCTGCCAGATCCCAAGTCTTTGACCCTCGCACCGATCCCACCTAGTGCTCCTGGTGGGTATGGGGACCCCGTCCTCCTCGGTACTTTGTCGGAATGGATTCGTTCCTCATTGCTTGAGATCACTGCGGCCTCGGTGATACTTTCAAATGGGTCTGCTGGTTCACCGCCAGATATGTTCATTGGTTCCATACTAGTAATTCAGGGAAAAAGAGATATTGTATATCTTTTTTGAGTGGATTGTTTTGGGATATTGAACTCGAGGATGTCCTTCCTGTAGATTTCGTAAATCCACCGATCGTCTTCAAAGATGTGAACATTTCCTTTTACGAAGGAAATGGTTTCCAGCTTGTCTCTGTCGGCCTGCCTGTCTTTCAGACGGAGTCAGGGATTGGGTAGGGATGAATTGTCTTGGTTTGGATGATTTGTTCCACTATATGTCCAAATACCTGGTATCTTGTAGTGATATTGGGATTTCGAAGGTGGGTAGGGGCTGTTCCACTCTTTGTCTGCGTCTTCTTCACTTTGTTCTAATGCTTCGAGCAATACGCGACTCAACTCTGTAAAGGTCGGTGCTATAAGACCGTCGTCCATAGAGTAAGGGAGGTATTGTGGAGTCTAGTGAATCTGGCTCTCGTCTAGATCTTGGTCTATAGTAACCCCGTAGGGTGTAATAGGTGAGTATAGAGGGTAATCGCTGCGGAATAATCGTTAGAGATATCCTCGTAGGGTTTAGTTCTCGAAGGTGTCTTGACTAACTGTCTGATGAATATTTTCGGTTATATGCTTTGTCGTGACAGTTTCATTCATGTGAAGTAAACCTTGGTAACAAGGAGAACTATCGATATAGTTTTAGGGGTAGAGGGTGTGGTAACTATAGTAGCAGGCTCGACCTTATCTATTTGTAAAAGGAGATTATTGTTTCGGAAGGCTCGTTGGTAGTGAAACTAAGTTGCTCTAAAATGAGTAGGGATAAAAAGTAATAGAGAGGTCAAGATATTTTTCTAGCGTAATAACTTTTTGTATTGATAAGATCTCTTCTCCGGGACTAGATGATGCTTTATGAGCGAGGGAGGTACTTCGATATTTATATTCCGCTTCTGAGTGTTCGCGTGCCATATGTCCTAACCATACTAACTCTGTACTGACCGAACAAAGTTCTCTAAACTCTTAAGTGCGAACACCTCTTGACCCTGACGAGTGTTTGACTCCATGCTCACATGATGAAGACCTAGACTACCATGACATCGTGAGGGTGTGTGAGTCCTGCGAATAATAAGCTAGTCTAAAGTACACGTAACCTACTAATGCCAACGTAACAATATCTCTTCATCAAACCGTATCTGAAGCGGCAAACTTCAAAGGCGTCAGACCATTCAATGTGCGAGAGTCTCTCACTGTCTGCGCATCAGGTTTCTGAACTGACTTGTGGCACCAATCGCTCGTATACCAATTTGCGCTTACAATCTTATGTTCGTACTGACTGGTTCTGAGCGGGCCCGGAGGTCTCAGCTATGTGTCTTCTGCTATCGTCATATGATATTTTTACTTAAGTGTTTATTCTAATTCCGTCCGTCATCTTAGGGTACAGTCGTCCCTACCCTATGGGCATCCTAAAACGATAACACACACTTAAATCTCTCAGCGATCTTTGCACTATTATCGCCGTCATTTTATGACCTATCGCACAATTGCATTTTAACTAATAATAAATATGACGCGGCTGTGAATCGAATACGTGACCTTATAGTCGGAGGCACGTGACTATCATTTTATGCTAGACCGAGATGTATATTTGGTATTTTGTACTTTTTGACTGACTGGTACGCAGCGGTCTGTACTTTAGCATTCTGTTTGGGCATTCTTAGAATACCTAACACGATATAACTACAAGTGTGCGAAGTGCAGGAAGATGATTCACATCTGACCAATAGGTACACAAACTAGAAAACCGTTTATTCAAAGACTATAGAATTCAAATTCCCAGCAGTGGAAGACCGGCCTTATAACCCCTTTTCGAAAACCTTAAACCTCCACAGTGACCCGACAAAAGTCACCAGAAGGGACACGCTGTGTCAATCAAATTGAGAAACCCTTCGCAAGGGATTTTAGCGACTCTCACAAATGGCGACCAAGCAAGGCAGACTTTCACATGACTAATGGTTATTAGTCATTGGTTTGTTATCTTTCACGCTATGAGATCAGTTGCCTCATAGGGTATGACATGACGACCCAATAGCGTGTCATTGGTTTATTATTATTGGTTGATATATGTTACACTCCTCTCTTCTCCGGGCGATACTTGCAGCAGGTAACCGATAGTTCACTAACGATCACTTCTCTTAGCCTGATAGCTGTTGCAATAGCTAAGTCCGTTGACTCCTGTCTAGCAACGTCGATCGCTAGGCTCATAAAAGACAGTCGTGCCTTGGTTCCAGAAAGTGTGATAGATAGAAATCTTTGTTTTGAAAGTATAGTGTATGAAAGAACTTAGATAGTTGCGTGAAGAACCCAAATCCTCTGCCCCAAGGATGCCCTTATATAGGGGTTCTTCCCTCAACCCTAACCATGCACAACTCATATCCTTGTGTCACGGGACTTATGACTTATAGTGTGTAATAGTGTGAAATCCATCAGGTGACCTGTCCGGGTCAGCTGCGCCTTTCCTCATAACCAATCAAAAACCCTTAAAACCAGTCATGTGCCCCTAACGGGGGTACCTGCGCGAAACCCATGACTCATAACTATGAGTCATGTGCAAAATACATAAACCACATGACCACAATTGTGCGTCATGTCAAGTATCAACCAATAACAACAAACCAATGACAGGCTATTGCGTCGTCATGTAAAATCCTATGAGTCAACTGATCTCCTAGTGGGAAAGATAACAGACCAATGACTAATAACCATTAGTCATGTGAGAGTCTGCCTTACTTAGTCATCGTTTGTAACAATATTTGACATGACGCACGATCGTGGTCATGTGGTTTATGTATTTCGCCCATGACTCTGGGTTATGAGTTATGGGTTTCGCGCATGTGACCCCGTTAGGGGCACATGACTAGTTTTAGGGGTTTTTGATTAGTTATGAGGAAAGGCGCAGCTAACCCGGACGGGTCAGCTGATGGATTTCACAATATGACATACTATAAGTCATGAGTCGCGTGACGCGAGGATATGAGTCACGCAGGGTTAGAGTTCAGAGAAGAACCCCTGTATAAGGGCACGCCCGGGGCAGAATATTTGGGTCACGAACGATTTCCTCTACACACCCGGCGATTGAACCTCAACACCATCAGTATTTATCGTCAACATCCACCCCCTCTCCCCATCTTCTGATGGCTCTTTTGCTTAGGTGGGTGACGCTAGCACCAGCCCTCTCCCGTCTAATTCCCTTCTAATCTTGCTGTAGCTTTGGCAGCCTGGTTGTAGGGGTTTCACGGTTACTTTCCCCTCCTTTCTCCGCACTTGTTTCGCTGCCTCGCTTAGCATTTGCACGGTAGGCAACCCCATTGTTTTATCAATGGGGCGGTCCCAGTCTTGGGTTATCGTCGAGGTAGTGGCCCCGCTGGCTCTGCTCCCTATTATTGCACTATCTCCTTGGATCACTGTTCGGTACTGTCGGCATCGTCGAAACGTCGTGATCTCGTTTGGGTCCTTCTGCTGTCGTACTTCTACTTGATTGGGCACACACCTTCCTCCCCTCACCTGGTCTTCGTCCCGTGGCTCGCTTAGAGCCAAACACCCCCCCACCCGGTTCGGTTGCCCTGGCGTCTGGCCACACTTCACCTCGCTTCCTATAAGGACTCATGAACTCCCTCGGCGTAACCCGCCACAGGTACTACCATCAGCCCCCGCGGCCCGGTCTATACGGCCCCGGTACTATTACCCTCGAAGTGTGGTTGAGTTTGGTGATGCTCGCAGTTGGGGATCGTTAACGGCCTTCGCAGCGGATGGGCTTTCTCTGGTGCTTCTTCTACGGAATTGGGTTTTTTTGGTTTTTCTCACTGTTGGGTTTGTCTTGAGTTTTCGGTAGATGCTTTCTTTTGGTTGCAAGTTTCTTGTATATTTTGTTGTAGTTTTCAGCGCCCAGGCGCGTGGTGCGGGTTTTAGACTAGGGGTTTTTCTCCCACGGTTTCCACTGCCTCGACGATGGGTTGGACTGGGTGGAAGGTTGTTGCGGCCATATCCATTCCGGATGCGTGCAATTTTTGGACTTAATGCTTGGGCCTTCGGCCTCAGCTTGAAACAAAATTTAAAGTATCATAAAAAATAAAATAAAGAGAAAAAAACGTAAAAAGAGCCAGAAGATTTGGGTCACGAACCATCTCCTCTACACACCCAGCGATTGAAATCTCAACACCATGAGAATTGATCGTCAACATCCACCACCCCCGCACTCACAGTAAGCTGTACCCTCCCCGTCCAGCCTTACTTCCCTTATCATATTCTTGGGCCCTGGCGTCCTTCTTTCTAGGGGTCGTTTGGCTCGATCACGACCTCTTTTCGCTTGCGCTTCGCTGTCTCGCTTAGCGTTCGCACGGTTGGCAACACCCTCCCGCCCATGTTACAAATGGCTGGGACTACAGTTCGCAGTAGGAGAAAACTTTTCAAGAGGCCACGGTCGATTTCTCCATTCTTTTCATCCCCTTTAGAGGCTGCCTAGTCAGACACGCACACGGTTACCGATTGTTTTCACAGTTATGGGCTCTACCCCTCATCTCCCCCTTCAGGTCTCGTCCCGTTGCTCGGTTACAGCTACAGTCCATTCACTCAGGTGGCACCCTACTGCCTTCGCCACCCTAGCGATTGCCACGGTCGCCCCCCTCGGTTACCCGCAGTTGTCGTATTGCACTGCCTCGGTGGCGGGTGTCAACGCCTGGGGTTCTCGAGTAATGTTTGCAACGCCACATCGGTCTTAGTGGCCCCCGCACCCCCTTTGTTCTTCCTTCATTGTCGGTTTCTTAGTGTTTCGCAAGTGGTTTATCAATTATCTCATTGTTTTGGTTTCATCGGCCAGGGTTTTCCTGTTTATTCTTGCCCGTGTATTTATTTGATATTGCTTATTCCGCCCTTTAGTCAGAGTTTAATTTCTTATTTTGCATGACTGGTGTGCGGTTGGTCTCGGACCAGAGAGAGTTGGGTTGATGGCTTTTTCCCTGGCGCCGGTGGGTTCACGGAGGTTTTTCTTTACCATAGCAAGCGCTGCACGTAGTCTTTGTACCTAGATGACGAATCAAACAAAGCACATGAAACAAAAAAAAAAAAAGAAAAAAAAAGTGCCCAACATT
>Ga0307507_10010506_pt1 | contig 11945 bp, 15 predicted proteins | sample 7_EM_MG_FD_207223 | JGI IMG/M metagenome (GOLD analysis project Ga0307507, IMG submission 207223) | Populus trichocarpa ectomycorrhiza microbial communities from riparian zone in the Pacific Northwest, United States - 7_EM | ecosystem: Host-associated > Plants > Roots > Unclassified | place...
TTGACATATCTATGACTGAAACTGAATTACATCTCATAAAGACTTGGGCAAAATGTAATGTGACAACTGTAAATTATTTGATGCATACCCTACATTGATAGATGGTGAGCACATTTGCCTACTTAAATTTTCTATATCCAAAAATAGAATGAAGCAAAATGATGAAGATTTGAGTGAGTTAGAATTAAAGTCATTCTGGCACAAGTTGCACAAAAAAAGTATTTGTCCCAAAATGGATTTAATTATATCTTTCTCTTCTTAACCATTTTTGATGAACCAAAGATCAAATTGAAGGTAATAAATGTTGTTACAAGGCTATGTAATGCACATGACCATTTAACCAGTTGCAACCAATTTCAACCAGTCTTTGAACAGTTTTGAATGATTTTTGAAATGAGGCAACCAGCAACTGGAATAACCCCAAATTTGGGCAACCACAACCAAAAAATAGACCAGACCGTGGTCCAGTTCAGTTTGGTCCTATGGATTTTTTTGGTCCATAGGACTGAACTTGCAAACACTAATCCTTAGCGCCCTTCTCTTTCACAACCTTCTTTTTCTTCTTCAGCTTGGATGGAGATGGATTCGAAAGGTGGTGCTTGGAGCTGGAGGCATTGGTCTTTGGAGATGGGGTGGGTGGGGGTACTGCTGGGTTGTCCAGGTCTGAAGCATCTTCTCTTCTCATGGAAGCCTTCTGGTTTGATTTGGAGGATCCTGTCAAAATAGTGTTCAGTACATGTTTGGCCTTCCAATAAGCAGCACAAAGAGCCAATAAAGGCTCTTGTTCTTTGAGTTTCAAAACCGCATCAGTCCAATGCTTGAGGTAATACTTTGTGAAGAAAGTTTTTGTCTTCTTCTTCATTGAAAACAGTGTGTTGTGCGGAATTAGTGATGTGACGGCCCAGCTTGGCCTGGAAGCCATGGCTTTGGCGTGGCTTTCCAGAGCTCAGGCTTGATAAATCTCAAGCCTGAGCTCTGAGCCTGGGCCAGCCCAAAGCCACACCTGGCTCAGGCTCAGGCCATGGCTTGCACTAAAAAAAGACAAGGATTGTGTAGCTAGTACATGTACATAGTGTGTATTCTATGCAACATTGTCCTCATTGCCATTGAGTACTAATTGGTCCCATGAAAAATCATCAGCCTGGGTGACAATTTCATCAGCCCAAAAATCTAAATCTAAAATCTCCTCCCCATCAAGGTCCTCTTCCACCTTTGAGGAGAGTGGTACATCATGAAAAATGAGATCATTGTGATACAGACACTTGAGGCATTGGAGGGCCTTGACAATGTCTGGTTTGAGTCGATTATGCTGCTTGCTAATGGTGATTCCTGCAGAAGAGAATGCATGCTCGCTCAAGACAGACAAGGCCATTATGGGCAGGTAGTCATGCACTATTGAGGTCCATGTTTGTCCATATGTCCCTGAGTGTTCCTTTTTTCTCATGAATGAATGTCAAAAGGGGGGAAAAGACACTTACCTGCCACCACTCAATGATCCCCACATTCTTCAGGATCACATCCTTTGCATTCAAAAAGCAAAGAAATTCTCCCCTCCATGGTTTTGTTGGATCCAAAAGCAGGTCCTCCTCTTCATCTCCTTCATATTCTGAATCCATCTCAATGTTATTGTGAATGAGGCCATTGACTTTGCATGATTTTGTTGATTTTTTTGAGTGTTCAGAAGGGGGCATCATATGATGGAGGAATTCATAACACTCGATAAACTGTGTCATGGAGTTCAGAGAAAATACAAAATGAAGACAAGGAATATGCACCTTTGCTTCAATGAGCTTCACCACCTTGTCATACTCTTTCTTCTTCCAATACTTCTTGAAGTGAGAGAGCTTTTTTTCTGGATTGACAACTGGAGGTACAGTGGTTAGATAAATCTTACAATTAGATTGAGACGAACTCATTACAATAATATGGGCATCAGAATTAGCAGTTTTCATATAATATTCTTCAAGCTTGGATATGGCTGTGTCGAGAGCTGGTTCAAAGATGGCATACTTTTCTTTCTTTGCGCAGTTAGTCCAAGCTGCATAAAGAGCTTTGACGGCAGGGAGGGCATTATAAAGAGATGGCGCTTTGACTGCAGAGAAAGCTTGTTGCACTTTATTGGCATGCTAAGTGGGACCGAGGTTTGTTGCATGATCAGCATGAAATATAGATAAATAACTCACACTGAGAAGGTCACAAAACAAACTGACTCATGCCCACTCCTCATCAGTCAGCTTTAAAGCATCTATCTTCGCTCACTTGCTCAAGTCATCATCCTGGCTGGTCCTCCTTGTCGGTGTGGAAGTGCTGAATGACACATTCATGGCACTTCGCTTTTTTTTGTTTTTCTTTATGCATTTTGAATTTTACCATTTCCTTTAAATTTCTTTAGGCTTCAAAAGTTTTTCTTTTCATTTTTAAGGTCTTCAAGAGCACTTCAAGAGATTCATTTCAACATCTACGCGAGCTCATCACATGCGCTAAAGAAGTCCCAGTCGAATGACATGATATCCAGTAACTTACCGTAAATGGCACCCTCATATGACATCATCATCAGCAACTTCATTTCCTCCAACTTGTGTTGAAAGAATTCGGCTCAGGACTTCAATTTCGTATGCACAATTCTTCAATTCTTTTTTTTATTTACGAAGTTCTTTACTTATGACAAATCCTGGTGAGACTAGAGCTTTACTTAAGGACTGGACGGTAGGGTTGAGAAACCGACGACTGGGACGCTTGCATTGAGGGCGGCAATGCACATGTAAATAAGCCTCTCCCAGCATCAAGCAACTCCCCAAGCAAATTCCCAGTCTAAGAGTTCTGCCGAGGTACCAGACAGGATGTGTCAACATAGTATTCTTTTATTTGTTTACTTCTTTTATTCTTTTGAACATTTTCTTTTTCTTCTTTTCTTATTTTAGATTCATTGGGGACAGGCAGCATGCGAGAACGTGTCGAATGCCTCATGATTTTCAGAATTTGTATTTAAAGGTGCCCTCCCACCTTGCGAATGGAGCACTTCTCTTTCCCCACTTTTTATCCCTCACTGTAAGTTTTGGCAATCGACTTCCATGCGCGACAATCCTCAAGTCAAGAAACACCAAGCGCATTGAAGAACTCACGCCACTTCCTTTAAGTGCATTGGAGAACTCACGCCACCGCATTTTAAGTTTCATTATCATTAATGCTAAGTACTCCTTTTGACTTTCCCTTTGTCTTTTGTCATCCTCCTTTTCTCTTTTCCTTTCGTTTTCGAGGTAGTCGACCGGTTCTCTGTTTCCCTGCATTGAACTTCCGTTCTTCTTCAGTGGTGACCGAGGCAGGGGATCGGTATTCTGCACTACCCGCTGGTTGAGCACCATATACTCATTTGGTGCATAGCCCTACAACATTCTTGTGCTGGAAACTTGGTTTTTAGGCGCATACATTCAACAATAAATCTCCTGATTTGCATATTTCCGATTCGATCGCCAATTTGATCACTCTGTACATGAATTCTGGACTTTGCATCTGTCAAAGAAAAGTTTGCTTCCGTTTCAACAGTTAACCCTCAAAGCCCTTGGACTGTCAATTCGGCTGCATATACGCTGAGTATTCCTTAAGAAATCCTTCTTTCATTTTTGAATTTTCTCTCTACCGTCTTTCATTATGAGTCCAGTAGAACCACTTGCATCTTTTGACTCTTTGACTTCATCTTCTTCTTCAGACAAGAGCCTTAATGCTATGCTTGGTGTTCCTATGCCTACTCCTGGCACACCTGGCGCTCCCAAGTTCAAGGGAAAACATATTTCGGATTTTTTAGACGTGCTGGAGCAACATGCAGATAGTGCTAGAGTTTCTCATTCCCTCCTTCCCAGTTATGTTCTCAGATATTGTCACTCAAAAGTTCGTTTGGTTATAGGAGCTTCTTCATTTTTGTCTGGGGATGACTGGGTTGCAACAAGAGTTTACCTGACCGACCTTTATGGATCGAATGACTCTGTCCCTTCCAATTCTCCTGATCATTTACGCCACTGGTGTTCCAGTCATGGAGAATCCAGCAGCATCATGTCTTGAAAGGATGTGGACAAGTACTACCGAGATTTTACTGCATTATCCTCTGACTTGACCCCTCACAAAATGCTTGATAATGACATTTATCTTTGCTTTTATAGAGGTATTCCGACATTTTTACATGCAAAGATCAAGAAGCGCATACCAGTTGCCAATCTCAAAACATCTTCGCCGCCCACGACTGCCATGTTACTTGGACTTTTACATGTGGAATTCGATGAAGAGGACTTGGATGCAAAAACCACTTATGTCGGCGTGAATCTGGAATCAGATTCCGACTCAAGTTCAAGTGACTCGGACGAGGACATCGACAAGGTAGTCCTAGCGAAGAAAAAGAAGAAGAAACCATTGAAGAAGGTTACGTTCGAAGAGACGGTCCTGGCTGCACCTATAGTTGAGCCAACCAATCTTACTTCCATGGATCAGCTCGCAAAACAGATGGAGGAATTGTGACTCGCTCACGCTGAGATTTTGTGCTCTGTCAGCAAGACATCGAACACTAATCAGAATTCTACGCAGACTAACAGGGAAGCAAGGTGCTTCTTTTGTGATTCAACGGGTCACCAACTTGGACTCCAGTACTGTCCTGAAGTCAAGGTATGTATCAATGAAGGGTTAGTGGCTTATACTCCTGTAGGCAGGTTAGCTCGTGCGGATGGGTCTGAACTTCCGCGAGCCTTTGGAAGTGACGGTGGTGTGGCTAAGGTTTTATGAGAGCAACATGCAGCCTCAAGTCATTTAAAAGGTAAGGCCCAGGAGGTTACTCGAGACCTACCTCCCCACATGGCCAACTATGCTGGTCTACTTTTCAATGGCAAAGAAGTCTTGACTTCTGAGATTTTTAACGCTTCACCTTCCACTATCATACCTGAATGGCGTACCTCGCCTTCATCAACTTTGGCAGTTACTCATTCGCAAAAGGATAAAGAGACGTGTTTTGACCTTATTAAACGTCTGGAGAGAAAAGAGCCTGAAGCTAAGTCCATTCCTAAGCCTAAGGACAACCAAACTAAGCCACCTATTCCTACGCTCAACAACCTTAGACCAGCAATTGCACCAGTTCAATCCACACCTCAGGCCTTCAATTTAAGACCTCCTGCAGCCAATACTGAGGACACATTCAAAAACTGTCGCATGGCGCCTGCAAAGAATAAGGACATTGAAATGAAGGAAGTTAACACCAAAGCTAAGTCAAGTCCAGCTTATCATTTTACATCCGACATTCAAGAAATGTACGATTTGGATAGGATTGTATGTGAAAAGGTCAACAAGACGATAGTCCAGCTGGAACTAGGCAAACTCCTTGCAATTTCCGCTTTCCTGCAAAAGTCCATCAGCAACATGACAAAGACGCACTGAGAGTATACTTCAAAACCTGTAGTGGCAAATGTCGTCGAAGTACTTGAAGAAGCCGAATGGACTGAGGAAGAACTTTCTTCTACAGATTTGGCTGGTGGTTATGAATCTGATGATGAGGATTTTTACCGCTCTCTTCCTGCAACTGAATCATTCACTAATTCAAGTTTTGTCGAGTCGCGTGTAGGTCTGGAGTTCAATGAATCTTCTGAATCAAAAGAAGAAATCATGATACACTATGCTTCTGCAGTCAAGATTCACCCTACTCCTCAGCCACTTTTCGCGATGGTTACCGGACATTTTAAAGGAAAATTCACAGGAAAGGACGTGATCTTTATGATTGATACAGGTTCTGAGTTGAATTTGATGGCTAAAGAATTTTACGATAGGACAGGTCTTGCAATTGACCTGGACAGCACACGTTGGTCACTCAAGGGGATTAACGGGCAACCTGTTCCTCTCAGTGGTTGCGTCTGCGATGCTGAAATCATGATTTCTGGAAAGCGATTTGACCATCACATCTTTGTTAGTTGAAAGGGCACTGGCAAGCAAGAAATAATACTTGGACAACCCTGGCTTCAATGGTATTCGGCCTCAATTCAATACACACATCAAGGTTCCATGAACATGCAGATCTGGCAAGATGGGGATGGGGACAAGTTCAGCTGCTCCCATCATCAAAGCTCATCGGTCTTAATTCCTCTTTGCATGCCAAATGCTCCTCACAACACGTCCACCCTCAATATGAATACACCCAGGATCGAGGAGGTGGAAGATGTTGATGCGGGAAAATGAAGGCAGACGCGTATCCCGAGCCTGGGCTTGACCAGGACATGTCCGTTCCGACTCTTGGGCACTCACTTCATGCATTGATGGGAACTTATGGCTTCGATTTTCCTTCTTTTGTTCCTGACTTAGAACCTCCGAAAGCTTATGATTCACTTTTACAGAATATTGCTCATTGTTCCCCTAGGACATCTCGGCCACTTCTTACCTCTTGGACTCGATGTGCCCTTACTTACGAATCAAATCCCCTTCAAACACAAACAAAATACAAAACTGTTGACAAGAAAGTCCGACCAGTCCCCACTTATATGCCAGATCCAGCTGGGCAAGTGTTTCTTCCCGTTATAATACCCTCACTACCCCCACTCCCCTTAGATCCTCCTTTCCGTTTGGATTTCATACCTACGCATCGCCTCATGCTCGAACACTTGGAGAAGATTCTAACAAGCGTGCCCAAGGGGTTTTTACAGCCTTGAGAAATTGATTTGCTGATCTTTGTTTTGCAAATGCGACAACAGGCATTAGCTTTTGAAGATGCTGAGTGAGGTACATTCTCTGACAAGTACTTTCCTGACTATGAAATTCCAGTGATCGAACACATCCCATGGGTTCAAGCCCCTATTTGCATACCCAAATCTATTGAGGATACTGTCCGTCAGATGCTACTGGAACAAAAAGCTGCAGGAAAGTATGAGTATTCTACAGCATCCTACTGCTCAAGAATCTTTGCAGTTGCTAAGCCTAAAGGAGGTATTCATTTGGTGGCAGATGTTCAAGAGCTCAACAGAGTGACAGTGCGTGACACTGGTTTGCCTCCTAGAACTGATGATTTTGCAGAAAGTTTTGTTGGCCATGTCATCTATGGACTTGCAGATTTGTTTTCAGGATATGGCGGGTGGAGGCTAGCAATTACCTCTCGACCACTTACAACTTTTAGTTGTTTGATAGGACCCCTTCGTTCTTGTGTTTTGCCTCAAGGCACTACCAACTCATTACCGGAGTTCCAACATTGCACAACTCATATGCTACAAGAAGAGATTCGCAAGAACGGGAATGTATTTGTCGACAATGTGGGATTGAAAGGGCCTACATCAACCTACAACAATGAAGAGATCTCCCCTGGCATCAGACACTATGTTTACGAGTATGCCACAATCCTTGATAGATTTCTGATGTGTTTTATCCAAGCAGGCATTACAGCTTCGGGAAAGAAGCTGGTACTTGCCACCCCTTGCCTACACATTGTCAGAACAATTGTTTCAAAAGAAGGCTGGCACCTCGAGCACGGTTTAGTAACCAAGATCTTGAACTGGGGTCCATTGACAAGCGTCACTGACGTACGATCTTTTCTTGGGATGGCAGGCGTCAGTAGAAAATGGATACGTGGATTTTCTCTGATCACAAAACTGCTAACACTCCTCACTAAAATTGCAGTCCAAGGACAGTTCTTCTTTTCCAAAGAAGCAGAAGCTGCTCAAAATGAGCTCAAGCGCCTTGTCTCTACTGCGCCTGTCCTTATCAAGCTAGATTATGATGCAGCAAAGCTTCTTACGCATCTTGACCAATCACCTCGGCCTTCCAATCATGGCCTTGTTATCGTCACTGTTGATTCTTGTCAAAACGGTACTGGTTGGATTCTATACCAAATGGTTGAGAAGGACAAACACCTGGTGATTTTTGGGTCTTGTACATTTAATGACACTGAATCTCGCTATTCACAGGCAAAACTAGAACTTTATGGAGTATTTCATGCGGTAAAGGACCTTTGACACCGAATCTGGGGGATCCACTTCCGGATTGACATCGACGCGAAGTTTTTCATCAAGATGGTGAAGCAACCACACCTTCCAAATGCTCCCATGACACGATGGATCTTGTATATTGCCCTCTTCGACTATGTAATGAATCATGTCCCAGCCCAATCTCATGCAGGCGTTGATGGACTTTCTCAGCGAAGACGCACTCCTGAAGATACAGAAGATGAAGATGCAGAAGAATATTTGGATAAGTTTATGAGCGCGGCTTTACTAGACTACCCTTCCCTTTCATCTGCTTCATTGACAAACTTTATATCTTCAGAGTCGCTTCATGCTTTTCGACCAACTCGCCTGGACAGGAATTTCTTTCAAGACCTTTTGTTGACTATGCAGCAAACACCTCAAACTCCTTACGCTTCTTTTCGCACCACGTCTATTGCTGACGACCTTTCTGTCCTTAGTGCAGGAGATCCCAGCCCTTCTTTAGCAGCAGAACTTCACAAGATCAAACAAGAACATTTCAACCCTTCAGAGAAAGATTGTAGTAGCAAATCTCTTGTTAAGCATTCACTTCTCTCCATTACAGATGATTTTTCTTATACAGGATGTGAGTTTGAGCACCGCAAAGTTTCTATGCCCTTTGTAGCGACGTGTTCCTTAGGAAACGAGGTTTTTGACGTGGAGTTATGCCATTATAGGCACTCTTATATGTCCTCCTTACAACCAGGTGCGTCTCAACCATCTATTACTGATCAATCTTCTCTACCAGGTATCCCGGACCCATCGCTTCGGACCGATAACAGAGTCAACTATGAAGATGTACCTCTCTCTATTGCCATATCTTGTGCCATACACACTTTTGGCGTTAAAGACAAAGACTCACCAGAAATGTGGCAAGAAATCATCACCTATCTCAAGACAGACGTTATGCCAAGCCGTTGTGAAGACCCTGCAGAACGCAAAACCTTCATTCGGCGAACAAAGAATTTCTTTCTTCATGACGGGGACTGTCTCTGGAAAATTGAATCTAAAGGAAAGCTCCCTCGTTTAGTAGTCATGGACATTGACCACCGTTCAGCTTTGATTGCAGAAGCTCACAACGATGTGGGACATCATGGCTAAGATGCAACATACAAGACCTTATCGGAACGCTTTTTCTGGCCAAATATGTTCAACCAGATTGCATACTTTGTACGCTCTTGCAACATTTGCCAACTAGGCTCAAAGACTTGCCCTATCATCACATTCAGTCCAACTTGGAGCTCCAGAATCCTTAGACGATTCGACTTGGACACAGTTCATATGCCAGATGGCATCGGTGGTATGAAGTTCTTGCTGCAAGCTACTGACCCTTCTATTTCTTGGGTAGAAGCGCAGGCAGCAAGGCACGCTAGTTCAGAAGCTTGGGCCAAGTTTCTTTATGAAGAAGTATACTGTCATTTTGGAGGAGTTCTTCTCTGTTTGGTCGATGGTGGATCTGAATTCAAGGGAGCGGTTGAGATTCTTTTCAAGCAATATGGAGTTGTCGCTATTGTCTCCTCACCTTACCATCCAGAGGGCAACAGTCATGCTGAACGATCACACCAAACCCTTGTCAATTCGATTCTTTGGGCTTGTGGAGACAACACATCCCGATGGCCACTCTACTTGCACACTGGTTTGTGGGCGATGTGTTGTTCAACATCAAGAGTTACAGGATATCCCCCTTATTTTCTTCTTTATGGTCGTCACCCGATTTTTGCTTTTGACTTTGCAGACAGGACTTGGGATATGCTTGATTGGCACAAAGTTGCTTCTATGGAAGACCTCCTCACATTACGGATGCAACAAATTCTACAATGGGACAAGAAACTGGTACTCGCAATGGACCAGCAAAAGAAGGTTCGCCAATGGGCTGTTGACGATTTCAACCATAGGCACGCACATTATTTGTCTTCTGGTTCTTTTGTCGTGGGCACTTGGGTTCTTTTGCATGAAACTTGGTTGGATTCTCAGATGGGACATAAAGGAGCATTACGATGGACTGGTCCATATATTGTCCACCACCAGTCATGCGACACAACATATCAGTTACGAGAATTAGATGGTACAGTGATGAGAGGTTCAGTGGCTGCTAATCATTTAAAGATCTTTTATTATTGAGAAGAGCATCAGACTGTCCACACAGTTCAACCCACCGAATTTGCTTTACATGTGGCTACGGTTTCTTCAACTTCGGTGCATGCCTCGATGGTCATCGGAACGTTGAATCAAGACCTCCTCGTCACTCCACCCTACCCAGTTTCTGTGAAAAGTGGCATTGCATCTTTCCCAGATAACCGTTCACTGGTATATTTCCTGACTGTCACTCCATTTGCTTTTACTTCACAAAGTCTTCATTATCGCTACTTCCCCACTATCGGAGAGCTCAACCCCATGGACTTCAACGCAGTTCAATATATTCGATTCAACGCTTCCTCGAGTATCGTCAATGGTCACATCCACGAAAATCTGCTTGAAAGTTCAAACATTCGCGACCTTGAAGCTTGGGCTCTCGCCGCTCTCCCTTTTCGCTAAGTTTCATCTTTATTTTTGTTGTACACTTTCTTGGCCTCTATCCGAAACGATGGGGGCATCGTTTTTAATTTTCTCTCTATTTGTGGAAGTGCTGAATGACACATTCATGGCACTTCGCTTTTTTTTGTTTTTCTTTACGCATTTTGAATTTTACCATTTCCTTTAAATTTCTTTAGGCTTCAAAAGTTTTTCTTTTCATTTTTAAGGTCTTCAAGAGCACTTCAAGAGATTCATTTCAACATCTATGCGAGCTCGTCATGTGCGCTAAAGAAGTCCCAGTCGAATGACATGATATCCGGTAACTTACCATAAACGGCACCCTCGTATGACATCATCATTGGCAACTTCATTTCCTCCAACTCACATTGAAAGAATTCGGCTCAGGACTTCAATTTCGTATGCACAATTCTTCAATTCTTTTTTTTATTTACGAAGTTCTTTACTTACGACAAATCCTGGTGAGACTAGAGCTTTACTTAAAGACTGGACAGTAGGGTCAAGAAACCAACGACTGGGATGCTCGCGTTGAGGGCAGCAACATGCACATAAATAAGCCTCTCCCAGCGTCAAGCAACTCCCCAAGCAAATTCCCAGTCTAAGAGTTCTGCCGAGGTACCAGACAGGATGCATCAACATAGTATTCTTTTATTTGTTTACTTCTTTTATTCTTTTGAACATTTTCTTTTTCTTCTTTTCTTATTTTAGATTCATTGGGGACAGGCAGCACGCGAGAACGTGTCGAATGCCTCATGATTTTCAGAATTTGTATTCAAAGGTGCCCTCCCACCTTGCAAATGGAGCACTTCTCTTTCCCCACTTTTTATCCCTCACTGTAAGTTTTGGCAATCGACTTCCACGTGTGACAATCCTCAAGTCAAGAAACACCAAGCATGTTGAGGAACTCACGCCACTTCCTTTAAGTGCGTTGGAGAACTCACGCCACCGCATTTTAAGTTTCGTTATCATTAATGCTAAGTACTCCTTTTGACTTTCCCTTTGTCTTTTGTCATCCTCCTTATCTCTTTTCCTTTCGTTTTCGAGGTAGTTGACTGGTTCTCTGTTTCCCTGTATTGAACTTCTGTTCTTCTTCATCGGCATCATTGTGCTGTCCTTGTTGCATCATTGTGTGGTGTCGTCATCCCTGCCTAGCTGTCACGAACCATCCCCGTGACCTACGACTTTCACTCCTAACCTACACAAACAACCCTTCGCCGATGCAGAAAACCCTTCGCCGCCCTTGTCCTCAAGTATTCCAACACCGAACACAATAACTTCAAGAAATACAAGAGCACTCCTTGTTCCTTGGCTCACCAAGACTCCTTCCCTTACCCTGACATCGCCTCCTCACAATAGATACCCAACTCTGACTCCAACTCCCTAACCCTCGTCTCCATCTCTATTGTACTCCATTCTCCAACCTTGTATTCTCTTATTCTC
>Ga0307507_10010508_pt1 | contig 11944 bp, 7 predicted proteins | sample 7_EM_MG_FD_207223 | JGI IMG/M metagenome (GOLD analysis project Ga0307507, IMG submission 207223) | Populus trichocarpa ectomycorrhiza microbial communities from riparian zone in the Pacific Northwest, United States - 7_EM | ecosystem: Host-associated > Plants > Roots > Unclassified | place...
TCAATTTTAGCAGAAAAAAAAAATTTTGAAATTCACTGAAAAGCAGGTTGAACAGCAGAGCCAAACTCTCCCTTAACTTGAGAGATGAATGGATAGAGACTTAATTAAAAATAAGGTAGTAATTTATTATTGAGTGATTAAAAATACTAGTGGTTTATGATGGGTTTATTTAGTTATTTATTTATCGAGTGAGAGGTGTAATTTTATGTGGTATTTATTGATTTACTATATAAATAGATATGGTATGTTATCCAATAAAGAGAAAAATATTGATATTTTATTCCTCAAAAGAAAAGATATCCCTTTTATTGATATTAATAATTTGTGAGTCCCTCGTACGTTGAATGGTTATCAAAAAAATAAAAATTGTTTTCGTATGATTGCAAGGATCGCTTCCTACAGATGCAGATGGTAATTTGCTCATCCATGAGGCTTGCTCTCTCAAATAATTCTTACTGACTTAAAGAACATCACTTCATATTTTTACCTTCTTCATTGTTGCAAGCCTTTCTGATAGACTTATCTACAATGAACACCAATGGCAGTCCATATTATTTGAAAAGACAAATCAAACTTGAGAACATTTGTAAGACAGCAAAGGAATGCAACCACTTCTGCCTCTCGAAGCTCCTCATTCATGCTGGCTGCTCTTTTCCAAGTAACCGGCTGCATGCTCACCGTTAGCTTTTAGGAATTCAGTACCATAAGCTGCAATTACAAAGCATACTGCTATGAGCACAAAGAGGAATTGAGAACTAAATAGTTCTGATAGACTGTCAGAAGCATGCCTGTAACAAACTTCTCTAGGCGTGTGGATTGGTAGAGATCATAGTAAATCAGATTCATTTTGAACCCTTCAACCTGTTATAAAGAAGAAAAACATGTATATAAACATGTGTTCTACGATTTCGCCACCGTTCATTCGTTCCATGTTTCACCAAATGAAATTGCATTATGAACTGGACTGGAACGTCTCCTGCCTTTTGAGTTTCTCTTCAAAAACACATTAATGCTCATATATGTGCAATTTTCCTGTCAACTCCAATCAAATTGACTTGCTAAGCTTGATATGTAAGTCCCCTAGACAATCCAATGACTCAGAAATTCACACAACCACTAGGAAAAATGTTTGGATAAGCAATGGTTAGAGTCGTACAGGTGAGGAAGCCATCCATCATACAAGCCTTCCCTCATGAACTGGTCTGCTTCAACAATTCTTCTAGCAGCAGCTAAAGAAAGTGATGCTGCCAACTCTGCAGTTGTCTCTGTAAGAACTCCCTAACCAAATAACCAAGGAATCAATCTCCATTCATTTTCCCCGTCAAGGATTCAAAACTTGCTCAGAGCATGTATTAAACTTACAGGAGTGTTTCCAACAGCAACACCATACTTGTTAGCAGCACTAACATCGACATTAAGTTTAATACTGGGCCATGTTACTAAAAGCCTTTCCACCTGCCCTGCTTAGTGCTGCGAACAATGTCTCCCCCCGATCTTATGTCAGCTGAATCACAAAACAGTACAAAAGAACAATTCTTAAACATGTCCACAGCAATTTCCAACATGATCCTACATGAGAAATTAATGAAATACCTGGCCTATTACACCATCACATTTATCACCAATTAGAGCAATAATATCTTCAACAGACAGTATTGTTTTCTTCTGGGTGCATATCTAGTAGACATTAAAACCAATAAAAACAAAAGTCTATCAAATTCACAAAATCATTCAAGAAATCAAAAAAAAAAATTGGTAGGTTGGTTGGTGATTGGGTGTGATTTCTGTGGTGGAATTTTCGGACCTTCTATTTGGTATAAGATAATGGTGACAAGGGTTGCTTTTATCACTTTTGTTCAATGATAGATATAACCCAGATTGTTTGGACAATTCTAGCTTAAAGTTCCATTGATATGGATCCCTCGGAGAATTCTCAACAAGCCATGACAAAAATGAACCTTTCATAGTTCATTTTTGTCTAGAGGCTAGCCCATTGTTTCAACATGAATCATGGGTCGACACCAACCTCAATTGGACTAGGCATAGTTCTGAATTCAGGCTTGAGCCATCATCCCAACTCTCTTCACCACAAGATCCAAATCGAGCCCAAAGAATTTGACTCTTTTTTTTTTCCATTTCTTCTCCGTTGTGAAGAAATGCAAGTCACTGGGCAAATGCATCCCAATTTATAGGACGATCATTGCAGTACGCCCCCCATGAAAAATGGAAAAATCCAGAGTGGACTGGTGGTCCAACCCAATTACTCTGATCAGGTCTCTTTCGTGCGTGTGCCGGGCGCACGCCAAAGCGAGGGAGCCCATGCGCCAGCATGAGCCGCTCTGTCATTGGACTTTGATTGATGTGTTCATTTGGAAGGATATTTACAAGTGCGGTGGGTTTTTTTTTTAATATTTTTTATTTAAAAGTAATTTTTTTTAATTTTTAATGGTTTTATAGCTATATTTTTTATTTAATAATATTGTTTGGAAGTGTTTAAAAATATTTTTTATTCAGAAATATATTAAAATTATATTTTTTTTAATTTAAAAAAATTATTTTTGATACCAACATATTAAAATAATTTAAAATAATAATAAAAAATTAATTTAAAAAAATTAATTTTTTAAAAAATATTTTTAAAATATAAAAATAAATACGGTGAATATATAATGGTAATCTCAGCATGGTTCGATTCCTAAGAACAGTAGCTTAGTTTTGCCATCAGCATGTTTTGAAGTAAAAAATTAAATTAAATAAAAAACAATTTAAAAAGCAAATGTAAATAAACATCCTAAAAATCTCTATCCATCTACAACATAGCCCCCACGTTCCCTTTTTCTTTTTTTCTTTTTTTATCCTCCACTTCTTTCCCACCAAGCTCTAACTTCTCAGCTAAAACCTATCTCACTCTGACGTGCTTTCTTCCGATAGCCTCCTCCTCCTCCCACCCTACCAAACTGCCATGTGGGTTTTGTTGTGGCGTGAAATCGATTAGATAAACATCAATTTGTTAACCAGAATGTTTGGGAGCGGAAAGGGAACTATAGAGGGAGGAGGAAGGTTCTTTGTCGAGGGCACTACTGTGGCTGCAATAAAACCACTAGTTTTTCTGGTTACAAAACCACTAGTTTACTTAAAGAATAATAGTCAATGATGATATCTTGACGGTGGCCTTGCAGGCAGATTGATGGTGGCCTTGTAGGCAGCCGAACGATGAACAGCGATAGATCAATCATGAGATAATTTTTGGAGAGCTGCATGAAAGATGTGGGGAAAAAAAAGTAATTTTAATTTAAAAATTTAAGTTGATATGTGAGATTTTAATATATAATTTATATTATATTTTAATATATTTTTTTAATCTGAAATTTACACAGATTCTTTATTGTATTGTGTTTAATGTTTAATTTTACTAAATAAAATAAGGTACTGAAATATAAATTTATAACTTTTTTATTAATAAAATTTTTATATCATGTTAAAAAATTATTTAAATTTAATATATAATTTTTATTATTTTTAATAATCTTAATACAAAAGATATAAAATTTAAACTCGTTTTATCAATAAAACCTCTGATATCATGTTCTATTCCTAATAATCCCAAAATTTCAATTTTCAGTTAATAAGTTAACCAAGACTCTATCCTCAACAAACCCCTCATTCTTCCCTTCTCTCTGCAAAACATTTACCTCTCCACAAACACAGAGAGTTCATGGAGAGGCTTCTGTATTCTTCTTCTCCTACTCCTCTAAAAACCCACTTCAAAAAGCCCACTCCTTTGCTTCCTAGACTCTGCAAACTTGAGTTACCGAAACCTGGTTTTCCCTCTTTGACAAGGCCGGAGTTCAGGAGAGTCAACTCGGTCTCTTGCAAACATGAGAACCCATCAAACCCATTTATTAAATTGCCATCCCTGTCTCCTCTTAAGGTTGATTCATCATCTGGGTCGACGCCAAAATCCCACCTTGTCAAACAGATCGTTGATGGAGTTTCTGTCAAGTCTAAGGTACCGAGCTTGTGTAGTTTTTTGGGTAAAGTTTTGTTTTTTATGGAATAAATTATTGATTTTTGTGTAATTTTCCGATTTAACTGAACAAATGAGTTGATTTAGCTATGCTGTTATGACTAGGAGGCTTAAGATATCATCGACTTATGTTGTCCTTGAATGGATTCCATGAGAAATCATAATTGAAGATTTTGAGGCAGTTTATATTGTACAAAGACTGATCCTTTCATGGATTTTTTTTTTTTAGCGGTGATGGACTAATGCCGTCCAGAGTTTTTAGTTAAAGGGGGGATTGTGTTGATAACTCGATATCTAGCTTTAAATGTCATGATAGGAAGGCTTTAGATATCACTAGCTTAAGTTATCCTCGAATGAATTAACATAAGAAATCATAGTGTAATAATTTGAGACAATGTTTTTTCAGAAAAGATGGGTATTTTTGTCAGTTTTTTCATTGATACTTAGATATGTCTGTTGCAATTGGGAGGTTTTAAATGACATTAGAATGAAATCATAATTGAACATTCAGGACGTGATATTGTTTAAATAGTGGTCCTTTTTTTGGATTCTTAGTGATGATGGACTAATTGCTACAAGGATCGAGGATTGTGGAGTGGCAGTGCGGGGATGGAAGATTTGGTTACTGATGGACTGTTTGTAAAATAAAGAAGGGGAGGAGAAGGGAAGGAGAAGGGAAATGCTGAAAAATGAATATTTTTTGCGTGTTTTATGTGAAACTGGACACACAGGCAAGACGCATGGTATTAGTGCTTTAACATGATCACAATGGGATTTAAATCTGTTGTCTATTATGCTTAGCTCTTAAGGCGGCATTGTGTTGTGATTTCTGTTCTACACTGAAATGTGTGAATTCCCGAAGTTGCAATTGATGCTGGATTCCACCACATGGTAGAGACTGCTTTAGTTACAATTATTCTAGGAACATAAGTTGTATTGCTTTAGTTATAGAGAATTGACTGTTTGCATTGTTTTCTGAAAACTAAGCTCAGATTGAAAGGAGTGGAGTCTGACTGAATATGCAATTACCACATTCATAAGGACAATTGTGCTAATCTTTATCTTTGCTTATTATGATGGGAATGCTTTAAAGGTATCTCTAGCTTATATTATCCTTGAATGAATTCCCATGAAAAATCGTAGTTGAATAAATTGTGGAAATGATATTGTAAAAAGAGCAGTCCTTTTGATGGATTTTTGGTGATGATAGACTAATATCTTCTAGGTTTGAGAAATATGGATTTTGGTGGTATGGAAGTGGAAAGTTTGGACTTGAACCTCATCTTAGGTAATTAGGACTTGAACCTCATCTTCTTTGCTGAGCAAAATGAAACTATTTGTTGATGTTATCAATGCACTTTAGACATTTTATCAGTGCCTGGAAACAAGGTACCTCTTCCCCATCCTTACTGAAACCTTACAATTCATATCTCACCTATTGTTATAGCTCTGTTTATTTCTTGGTTTTTGGACCTTTCAGTTCCAGTAGAAAGGAATTTCAGACTCTTCTTTGTGAATTTAGAATTTGAAAATGCCTACTGTCCTTTAGAACAACTAAAGTAGAGGCAGTAACACGAGAACCATCAAAATCCTGATGGTTGTAAAACACTCCAAGAATGCCAAGTGGATTTGAATGCCAAAAACACTAAACTATTTTGATGAAATTTAGATGGTTTACTAGATTTTGTAGTTAAAATTCCATCCTTTTTTGTCAAAGCTGCTAAATCTGTTGTATTCTCTAAATGCTGCAGGCAGCTACTGTTGGGATATTCATGGTAGTTTCTGCTCTCATCATGTTAATCCACCCAGTTTTCGCATTGCCAGCTTTTGCAACCTTCCAAACTGCTGCCCAGACTGGGGGGCCTGCTGCTGCCGCAGGAGGGGCAAAATTTATGCGAACTGAACTACTGACCAGTGCTTGGGCTGGTTTATTTGCTGGTTGCTTGCACACACTGTCAGGGCCTGACCACCTTGCTGCTTTGGCTCCACTCTCAATCGGTCGATCCCGGATGGAAAGTGCTGCTGTTGGAGCTCTTTGGGGTTGTGGCCACGATGCAGGTCAGGTCATATTTGGCTTGCTATTTCTACTGCTGAAGGATCGACTCCATATTGAAATCATCAGAACTTGGGGCACAAGAGTGGTCGGTCTAACTCTACTTGTTATTGGTGCTATGGGTATTAAGGAGGCATCAGAAGTCCCAACTCCATGTGTTGCCTTAGAAAATGGTGAGTGTGATGTTAGTGCTTATGAAGCATTAGAAACCCCAACAGTAGGGAAGAAGAAAAAGATTGGTTTTGCTACTTTTGCTACCGGTATTGTCCACGGACTACAACCAGATGCATTGATGATGGTGTTGCCTGCACTTGCATTGCCTTCTCGGGTGGCTGGGGCTGCATTTCTGATCATGTTCTTGTTTGGGACTGTGGTTGCCATGGGTAGCTACACGGTATTTATAGGGTCATGTAGTGAAGCATTAAAGGACAGAGTACCCAGAATAACTGAGAAACTCACATGGGTTTCGTCCCTGATAGCCATTGCCCTTGGCCTTGGTATTATCGTTAGCCAGTTGTTCGGGTTCAGTTTATACTGATCTGTATGGTTGCAAGCTACCATTTTAGTTTTAGAGAAAGAACATTAGAGAAGAATTTCAATTTATTTAGAATTTCCATCTTTTTTTATCTCATTGAACTTTTTAAGTTTGTAATCTTCAACATACAAGGGAAAGACTTGTGTCTCTGAGAAGTATTTATAATTTATTTGGTACAACTCCAGCTCTGATAATCATTGCTTTTGTGCTTCAATTGATATATGCATTGCCATTTTTACTGTGATGGTAAAATGCTTTAAGGAAGTTGATTGTGTGATGAAAATTGCTGTAAGCAACAAGTGGGCAGCACATGCTTTTCCCTTTTCCACAGGGGATAAATCCAGCAAAAAGCACTTACAGCTCTGTCTCGATTGATAGGACGGCATGAAAATAGTACGATTGTGAGTCCATGACTCAATCATATACACCAAAGAAGTGACAATATATTTGTGTTTTGCCGTCCGAATCAGCACAATCACATAAATTGTGTTCTTCAAGTAAACAAGTGTCTGTCTGAGTATTTTGATATTTTTTAAAAGTAATTTTTATTGAAAAAACTATTAATTTTATGTTAAAATCAAATCATGCCTAAAACAACTAATTTACAAACACCATTTTATTCTCAAAATTTTTTCATATTGAATTTTAAATTGACTACTACTCATTGATAATTATCATTATTATTAATTAACCTATTAAGAAAATTTAGTTTAACTACCTCTAATCATTTTCATTATAATTATCATTATTATTAATTAAGAACATTTAAATTGACTGCAACCATGATAATTATCATATTTATTGAGATTTAAATGACATCTTGTTTACTTCTATAGGTTAGTAGCACATGCCAGATTTTTTTTGAAATATTTTGCTTGTAGATGACAGTGACGGTTCCAAAGACGACCATATGGAGCTCTTGCAGAAGTAGATACATCAGATTCTTAATTACAACCCTTGATTCAAAAAATCCCAGATATTTCATTGCGTTGTTTCTTAGTACTTGCCTAAACCCTGCCTGCCCTAATTACAGAGCAAAAGCTTGTAGAAACCCGGCACAGCAGCAGTCCACAGGCATATGTAGCAATGCTTCCATCTATATACCATCTAGCATTAGGACCCAAAAGTTGGGCCAACGTGCTTCAACAAAAAAATGTCTTTGTACCATAAAGGAAAATGAAAAGACTACACTGTGCAACATGGTAGAAAAATCCCGTTGTCATGTCGTCGCTAAGATGTTTTAAATTCATGGCCTGTTATATAAGTATAAGCTTTTCACGTTGCAACATCAATTGAAATTCGGCACTTTCAAGTTTCAACAATAGAAATGAAGACTAACAGACTGTACGTTATCAAGTCTGATGCAGCTAAGGCCCTGGAATTATACAAACTGAAAAAATCATCATGGCCTCTCCTTTTTGTTGATATCATGAAGCACACAAACATCCGAAGCAGTTTTCATCTGAAATCATCAAAAGAATTGCAGAAAAACCCAGATCATATCAAAACATTAAAAGGCAACCGAGTATGATAGGCTCTCTAAAATATATACAACTCAAATTTACAGACTTTTACTGTACATGGGCGAGAACGATGACGCGTCTAGAATTGAGTAAAATCTATGACGACTAAAGTTCATCTGAGACAAACCTTTGACTGCTACAAACTAAGTGTTGATGTGATCACCTTGGTCAATTTCAAAGAAGAATTTGAATTGATAGCACAAGACTAAATGCCATCATGGCTAATAATCTTGTTATGCTACTACAATGCATATTAGTTTTCTACCAAAACAAGAATTAAATTCAACAAAATACTGAAATTTTTTAGCTCAGAATCCGGGTAAGGCACCAATCACATTTTACACAAAATGTAGATACAGGATATGCACATCAGTCACCAATTTCAGGAATCTCAAAAGCTAATATATCAAAAGATATACACGAAGAAGAATCTCAGCATCCACAATTTTCTTTGTTGTCTAAAGAATGACATGACATAGTTCGTAACAAGATAATAGAGGTATTAGCTGGTACCTGGATGATATTCACAAGTTGCTTGATTGCCCATCCAAACAAACTTAAAACAACCAGGACAGAGACGAGTGAACCCTCTGTTATAGAAGCCTTTAAAACCTGAAAGTAGAAATGACTCAGAAACCAAGACAAACAAGAAAAATTATCTGCTTAATACTTGATGAAAATTGAAAAGTAAACTTGTAAAATAATGAGGGCTTACTTACATCCATCAACTTTTTTTCAGTTTCATTTTGTGCAAGAAGAAACAGGGAAATATAAAGAACCTGCAGAATTAACAGTCAGATCAAGAGAACAGAGGTAACCATTACATTACAGAAAATTTGACTAGGTAAAACTGGCAGATCTAAGTCATAATTACCTCACATGCCACGCAACAATAAGCCATAAACATACGATTTCCATAGTAAGCCTTGAAAAGCCAATTAGTACTATCTTTCACATCCTTGTGGCTAGCTTTGCCTAGCAAGAAGGTACTGCAAATTGATGTAGTAGAGATCCAATAAAGTAGAGTAGGTTACACGTGCATGTTTATTCAGCAAGATCATATAAAAGAAACAAATGCAGGCCAAGTTATATAAAGAAAGAAAGATACCTGTACATCTGCAGCCAGTGGCTACCAATATCAAGGGCAAGCAATGACAGAAAAACCATGCCAGGCCTGCATAAAATCCAACCAAAAATCTCAGGTATTATTGTACAAGTTCTCCAACTGTGATGCACTGAAATCAATAGAGAAACCTTGCCTGTATACTTGGGAAAGGATTACTAGCAGGCAAGCTGTACTAATCCTGGATGAAACACAAATACATGAGGGTGAAATCCAAAAGGAACGGAGAGTGCTGAAGAAAAATTCAGTTTTGGTATGAGTTTGTGTTACGGAAAGAAAATACCTGTCCGTTACCATGTCCAAAACAGCTCCAAAAGTCGAAACTGAACAACAGAAAAGATGAATCAAATATTCCACCTCAGGCATTATTTATAACTAAATTGAAACTGTCAGGAATGGAGCAAACCCTTATGACCAAATAAAACATAGAAAGCATGGAATGACATTTTAATACATTATCATTAACCTATTTAACAGAACGTTTCCCTCGCCTAACAAACGACAATCTTTCAGGGGAAAAAAAAAGAGCTAGTAACAAGGAAAGAACTTTTACAATATCTTCAAGTTGATAAGACCTTAGATTGTAGCTGTTGTTAAGCTCCATTTAGTTAAATATATCCCTGAACATTCTATCTGATTCGAACTCAAGATGTAAGGTAAACACAATGGCTCTCGCCAAATAATCAACATACAGCAACTTTTTCAAGCAGATATTATTCAGACTATTTAGTCCCAAATTTAATCCAAAAATTTTGTTCTACGCAGATTCAACTTGTGTGATTACTAAGTGAATTTGCATTCATACTTGAATCACGACCTTTATAATTCACATATTGAACAATAAGAAGACCGGGAAAGAAAAGACCATGCCTTGATTGAATTTGCGAGCAGCCCAACCATCGATACCATCACAAACAAAGCTGAAATCACAAAACACAAAATCACACACCCATTTCTTTCACACATTGAAAAAAAAAAACACCAATAATATTGGAAATATAAATTAAATCAAAACTCAAAACTAAAATAACCCTTCAAGAAACACAAAATCCTCACCTGATAAAATAAAGAGCACAAAATAGCCATTTGTTAGAAAAACATATAGCAAATGCATAGCAATTCATGAGCACTCTTGTATACCCTGAGTGAATATTCACCAAAAAAACAAAAATCCCATAAAGCAAAACATCATAACATAAACAAAAACAGCAAGGAAATGTTGAATAGAAGAAAAACCCACCAATAATATTAGGAATGTAAAGATAAACACTTAATTTGCTTGGTTTTATTGGTCTTGACTTGTTGTTTTTAGCCATTGAAGAAGCTTTCTATCACAGCTGCAACACATCAAAACACAACACAACATTAACTATTCATATTCACAGTTTCCAAGACAGAAAAACAAGAGAAGAACAATAAATTGACCTGTGATGATACAGAGGTAACAGCAGTGAATAGACCAAACAAGAGAGTAGTGGCAGAAAACCCAAGAAAGAAGATATGGGCTCTTTGTGTTTTAAAGGGTTAATTGCGGATTAAAACTAAAGTTTGGGTTTTTAGGGTTCTGATTATAGTTAGCTAGCAAGTGGATTTGATTTGTTTGGGACAGGGAGGGAGCTGGAGCTGGAAGGCAGGAGGGAAGGAGGTGGTGGGGAATCTGTAATTTGCTTGATTTTGCTGGCTAATTATGTAAATTAATGGATAGAAATTTTATTTCTCATGGAGTATTAAGTTTAAATAGTTGATAACTAAGCAATGAGGGCATCTTTTTAGTCATTAGTCCGGTCCCCTTTAACTATATGCTTCTGATTATGGTTAAAATCCATACTTTAAATAAAATAATGTAATATTGAAACATTAGGACATCGAATCAAACTAAAATAAAAGATATTAAAATTAAAATGAATATAACCAGAGCAATACAAGAAGTAAAATAAATTAAATTTCAAATCAAATAATATAATTGAATTTAATTACAGAAAATAATTAATTCAAGATAACCTATAAATAAAATCCGACCAGATAACTCTAAATAATTAATCGAATTTAAAAAATAACAATCAACCCAGCAATCGAATAACTCAAACTTTAAACCAAGGAAAAGCCCAAAGAGTCCGGCAACTTTCAATGAAAGCTCAGGGACCATCGAGGTCAATGCTTCCGATACCTTGCTTTTGGCCATAGCCATTGACGCCATCAATATTCCTTGCCTCTGGCATTGTTTAATCCTACTGGTTCTTAGCCCTAGGAGCTTGGTCCACATGCATGGCCCCTGAAAATCGCTGAGACGTGACGAGACAAGAAGAACCACCTCCTTAAGATTCCAATTTGTCATTCTCACCTTCATGATGGTGTTTATCCACAAACTTTGAAGTTGTGCAAATCGAACATTATCCTTAAAGCAAGATAGCAGCACATTCTAGACTTGGGTCCCAAACTTCCTTGCCACGGCAACAACCAGGCGAAGTCCTTTTAAAATACAACCTCTCTTTTTTCCTTTTTTCCCCTCTGATGCTCGTTGTAAGTGGTCATCTTAGCATATGTTCAGACAATGATGTTAAAGTATGTTTTATTTTAAAATAATATTATTTTTTATTTTTTAAATATCAATATATAAAAACAATCTAAAATTATTAAAAAAAATTAAAAAAATTAGTTCTACTACGATACCGCACACTCTTTT
>Ga0307507_10010509_pt1 | contig 11943 bp, 1 predicted proteins | sample 7_EM_MG_FD_207223 | JGI IMG/M metagenome (GOLD analysis project Ga0307507, IMG submission 207223) | Populus trichocarpa ectomycorrhiza microbial communities from riparian zone in the Pacific Northwest, United States - 7_EM | ecosystem: Host-associated > Plants > Roots > Unclassified | place...
GCGAGACACACGCGTTTGTACGCGCTCTTCTTCTTCCCCTACCAAATTACACCCAAACCCGAAATTCCTTGTACAAATCAATATGTCCCTTCCCCAGTCAAGTTCTCGTGAAGCTGAAGTCTCCATATAAAAAGCTATACAAGACATTGAATCAGGCGTTAAGCCATTAATTCGTAAAGCCTCTAGCGTTCGCATATTACCCCATTCTACCGTTGCGCATTGCCTTGCTGGGCGTCTCCCTTGACACCTAGCTTATAAAACGCTACTATATCCTTATTAGGAGGATCAAATTGTTAAATAAATACACAAATGTCAGTCCTGGGGCCTTGCGATAAGGGTTAATATGCTTCCTATAATGGCGAGCTCGTTCTTGGCAGAAGGCAGGGTAATAGGCAAATACTAGGGGGTAAAATTTATACAACGCCACGGGCTCTATACTATTATAAGTTATTAATTAGATTGCCAGAGGGCCTAAAATAATAATCCAGTTATTATTTATAATTAGTTTAAGTTCTTTTAAAGCATACAAAATAAATATTTAATTAAGCACTTAAAATTTATAGCCAACTTTAATAAGAAAGGGGTTATGCTAGGCCAAGCAGTAATGGCTTAAATAATTATCTCTAGCAAGAATAGTAGGGAGAGGTTAAAGAATTGGACTATTTAATAACTGGGATCTTAAAAGTCAGTCTCTATTATAGAGATAATTACCGCTAATAGCTCTTACCTACCTCCGTTCTTAATTTGGAAGGTGTTAGCGACTTAGTCAATTAAGGTATAAGCACGGCAAGAGGGACGCGCAAGCCTATATAATTGGTAGTCTATAAACAAGGATCCAAAGCTAGAGAAAGGAAGGGAGAAGAATAGCAGCGCTATATAAAGTTTTATGCGGTCCTCTAGTTACGTGAGCTTATATAACTCGGCGTCTACTATAACATCTACTATAATCCACCGTTTTCCACTAGTGCTGTAACATTACCCCCCCCTCCAAAAAAGCCTGCCCTTAGGCTTTATATGTCCGTATTATATCCATAGGGTATTCTTATCTATATACTTAATAGGTAGCTTATTATCTTTACTATACTAGCACTCCATCTACTTGTCTAGATACTTTAAGGGTCCTAGCTTATTAGGGTATTAGTTATAGAATTCTTTAAGCTTTTAGGGGTAACCTATAAAGTTCTAAGTAGGGTACTAGTGTAATGGAACCTTGTAGCTGGAACTACAGTGGGTTCTATTATTAGGCTAGGTATGTAGGTAAGAATAAAACAACAACATAATAATAACTGGTGGAGTAGTTGCCTAATAGATTAACTCTAATTATATTCTAAGATTTACTATAAGGAGAGAACTATCTACGGTAGGGACTAAGGTCCTTTAAATATACAACCATACTCCTAAGAAATCCTCTCTTATACGTAAGGTACGTGTTATACGTATTATACGTAGCGTACACTACGTATACTTTATATACTGCGTATAACATTATATAACTTGCTTACTATTCCTCGTTATATAATTCCACCAGATCTATCCTAGACTGTACCTATATTAACTAACTAGCTTCCTACAACTCTTCTCTAAGTAGTTGTAATATTGTACTTAAAGCGTCTATAACACTATCTCCCTCCTTTTTATCTTTATCCTTAAAGATTCCTAATATCTCTAAGTTGTTTACTAAAGGTGTAATATCTATTTAATTAGTCTAGTTAATATTCTTACTTATTATACCTAAAGCTTCTTCTTCTTTATAAGCGTAACGTCATGCTCGCACTGTGGCTGCTATACTGTCGCTTAGTGAGGTAATGTTATCTCCATATTCTTACTGTACAAAAGCGGGGTTAGTGTGTGTTGTGATAGCGAGTCCTTTATTTTGATAACCCTTATCTTGCTCGGAGTGTACTAAAGCAAATATTTAATTGTTCTGCGATGTTTGCTCTGTTTCTAACGCTAAATATACGCGTCCTATAACTCTTAATAGTCTTCGAGTTCCCTAAGTAACTTATTATAGGGTCTTATATTTAATCTACCGCTATAAAGCTTAATAGTAAGTTCTTAAGCGCCTTGGATAAGCTTTATCGTTTATAGAAAGCGGAGCAGGAGGCTATAGCTGCTTAATAGCGTGCCCTTAAAGCCCATCTATTAGCCTCTACCTGTCTTCTTCGTCTTAAATGTGTTTGTAAGAAGGTCCGTTCTAAGAAGTAGAAACTAGTTTAATAGGGTTTGTCTAAGCTAGGTAATAAAAGAACTAGCTCTCCTCCTACAAGGGAAACAACTCTAAGTAGCTTAGTAATTGCTCCTCTTAGGTCCCCCTTAGGTAACTTATTCTTTAGCAATCCTTCTTTATTAATATTACCTAACCTACTTTCTTCTAATACTCCCGTACCTTTCCTATAGCGTTTTTTAGGTTGCTTAATGGTTTCTAGGTAGTCTTACTATAGCCTATCTACTTTACTTTATACTATGTTTTGTTATCTACATCCTTATAACTAATAATCTTTGAAACTTGCTATTTATCTTCCTCTTGTCCTCTATACGTGTCTACCTTATAGACTGGTAGCTTAATATTTCCGTATGCTGGCTCTAGCATTGCAACGTATTATATAGGGTAGATTTTTATTTTAGCTAGTAGGTTTAACTTATATATAACTAATAAAATTCTTTGCTTAACTTTAAAAGGTTTTAGTCTAACGTAGTCTAATTTCTTACTTAGTTATCAACTCTTAAAATTTTTATATAGTAGCCACACTTTATCCCCCTCTTTAAGATCTGGTCCCTTAGATCTCTTAGTATTATAGTATCTTTTTATTTGTTCTTATACTAGTTTAGCTATTTCTTTAAGGTCTATATAAAGATTTATTAACGTCTCTATTCTTTATTTAGCTGTGCTACTCATCCTTTTTACTTAATATGGTGATAACGATATTCTTAGCTTATATCCGTAATTCGCCTTAAATGGTAATATCCCCATTCCTTCTTATGGTGTTATATTATATACAAACTATATAACTGGTAATAACGATACCCAGTTATTCTATACGTGATTAATATAGTGCCTTAGATACTGCTTTAGTGTCTAGTTTAATCTTTCTATTTGTCCGTCTGTCTGCGGATAATACGCTGTAGATATTACTGCGCAAACTCCTTATTCTGCCAAAAACACTTTCTAAAATATTATTATAAATCTTAGATCTCTGTCTAATATAATCTTATCTAGTGCTCCGTGTCTTGCAAACACTTCCTTTATATAGATTTTAGTGATATCTTCTGCTAATATCTCTTTAGTGTATGCTATAAAGTATCCCTACTTTATTAGCTTATCCACTATTACTAAAATCGCGTTATAATCTTATCCTATAATAGGATCTCTTGACTTTAGTAACTTAATAATAAAGTCCTATAATATAACCTCCTATGGTCTTCCTGGTGTCTTAATAGGTTATAGCCCTCCGTACGGCTTATACTTTATTGGTTTGTTTCTTTGGCAATCTAAATATTCCTTTATAACTTATCTTACTAGTCCCCAGATTCCTTAAACAATGTATTTCTTTTAAAGTCTTAATACTAAGCCTATAGCTCCGTTGTGTCCTTGTGTTATTCCCTTATAGAATTCCTTAATAAATTCTTCTATAATAGACTTAGGTATATATATTACTTCTCTATTTTTATATTACTCTAAGTCTGGATCCTCTACCTATGCTTTTTAGATCTTTTATATTTAATTACTTTCTAGTAATTTATAGATCTGACTTTCCTTGGTTGCTATAATTTTTAGATAATTATACCTAATTAATCTATTTTAATCCTTTTGCAATAAAGCTCCTAATAGCTTTTTATTACTTTATAGTTTAGCCTTTCTACTTAGAGCGTCTGCTCGTGCATTGTCTATACCCTTAGTATGCTGAATTTTGAAATGGTATTCTATAAGCATTTCCGCCCATCTAATCTATCTTTAGTTGAGTTCCTTTGTTATTAGGAATCCTATAAAGTTCTTATAGTCCATCTTAACTATAAATGGTTTCTTTGTGCCTTATAAGAATGCTCTCTATTTCTTAAGTGCTATAACTATACCTAACAACTCCTTGTTGTAGATGTTATAGTTTAATTCTAGTAGTATTATTTTCCAACTATAGTATACCATTAGGTGCTATCTATCTTGATATTTCTGTATAAAGTATACCCCTAGTGTAAAGTCTAATATATCTGTTTCTATAACCGTCTCTAGACCTGGTTAATAGATTTTAAGAACTAGCTCCTAGGTAAATAACTCTTTAACTTTCTTAAATAGTTCTTATTACTCCTTTCCCTATGCCTATAGTTCTTCTTTCTTTATTAACTATATAAATAGCTCAATATCCTATAACCATTGCGCTATAAATCTTCTATAGTAATTGCAAAACCCTAGAAACAATTTTAACTATATAACATTCTCTAGTTCTTGCTAATTTACTATAGCCTTAATCTTCTTTAGATCTATACTAAGTTGGCCTAGTTTAATAATAAATCTAATAAAATTGGTCTTTTGGGTAAAGAACTTATATTTTTTAATTGCTACTAGTATCTATTCTTCTTGTAGTCTTTTTAAGACCTATTTAATGTGTTTTTTATATTCTTTCTTACTCTCTAAGTAGATAATAATGTTGTTAAGGTATACTATAACAAATTTATCTAGGTGTTTTCCTAATATACTATTAATTCGCTTCTGGAATATTACTAGTGCGTTTATAAGCCTGAATTGTATAACTAATAGCTTATATAGTCCTTCCTTTGACCTAAAGGCTGCCTTCTATTTGTCGCCTTCCTTAATTCTAATCTAATAGTACGCCCATCTTAGATCTATCTTTATAAAGATCTTTACGTTGCCTATCCTATCTTAGATTTTGCTAATTAAGGGTAAAGAATACCTATCCTTTCTAGTAATACTGTTTAACTGTCTATAGTCTATACACATCCTAAGTTTTCTGTTTTTCTTTAGGATAAATAGTACTGGATATTCTGCTAATAACTATAATAGTCTAATATATCCCTTTTATAAGTTCTCCTAAATAAACTCCTTAAGCGCTATTAACTCTATTTCAGTAAGCTTATAGATTGGAAAGAACTTTAAACTTATTCCCTCTTCTAATTCTATCTTGTAGTCCTATACTATATGCTCTAACAGCTTTTCACTTTCTAGTAACTATAACTTTTTACTATACTTATAGTATCTCTTTAGTATATAACTTAAGCCTTACTTAGTCTCTTTATATATCGCTCTAACTTAGTACTATACCAACTTAGTTTACTATTGCACTTTATGTTATTATATATTCTTGATATCGACCTAACCTATAACCTAATTAATCTTTAGATTATACTTCTATAATTAAGGCATTCCTAGTATCGCCTCGTTCTATCCTAATAGTAGGATATTAAAAGACATTCTAACTGGTCTCCCTTTAATAGTTATCTAAATAGGTCCTATTTTGAGATTAATAATGCCTTCTCTATAGGCTATCTAATCTCCTAAAATTGTTATAAGTGGATATAGGTGTTCCTTCTGTCTATATAGTAACCCTATTCTTTCTACTGCCTTTAGTAATATGTGGTTCCTAATTACTCTACTATCTACTAATACTTTAAACTGTTAATCTTACTACTTAGCTCTTAAATTTAGGTATTATTCTTAAATTTCTTTAAGGATTTAAGGCTCTAATACTAGTTCCCTTTAGTTTTATACGCCTCCCCTTTTCCTAACTGTTGGCTGCTTAATCCTGCCTATACTTAGTCTAACTTTAGCTAATACTTAGTTTATTTCTTTTCCTTTATATGCCATGGATAAGTGTTCTCTAGGTACTTCTACCACTATTATTTATCTAGGTATTTTTCCGTAAGGAATCTTCCTAGTTAAAGTATTAAGTCTCCTTAACCTTGTACTTCTACTAGGTGCCAACTATATATATACTTAGCATTTCTAAACCGCTTTTCCTCTGGTGCCTAATATATCCTTACTAAGTACTTCCGGTTCTTATCCTTAGGTGCTCTATATATGTTATATATGTTATCCATATAAGCTATCTATAATAGTATATAATACGCTATATGTTTTGGGTTAACTTGTGGTTTATTTTTATCTTTAAGTTTAAACCTATACTTAGTTAACCTAACTACTAGTATCTCTACTGTAGGTATTAAGATTTGTTGCTCGCTTTTTTAGTCCCTAGATCCTTCTTCTAGGTTCCTTAATATTATAATTAATACTCCTTTAATATGACTTATGCGTTTCTCTATAATAGGTTAGTCTTAGACAGCTTTTTTATTTAGCTATATATAAAAATCTTCCTATTTGTTGTTATGTTATTGCCTATACCACTTTCCATATAACTGGTTTAGTGTGTATAGTCTATCTATTAAAAAGTACCTTGTTATTGCTGTATTGTAATATCCTTTAGTATATCTTTCTTTAAACCTGGTTAGAATATTTAGATCCTCTTCTTATTCTAGTTTATCTAACTACTTTACCCTAGGTGTCCCTGCACTTAGCCTATTAGTAACTCTTTATATAGGTGCTTTGTTCTTTATATAACCTAGTATAGCTAATCTCTTATCTAGCTTTTGCTCTTACTATATAATAATTCTTGTCCTAAACTTATCTATAGTTTCTTATTTTCTGCGTCTTATAGCTAGATCTTTATAGTCGTCTTACTTTTTAATCCTGGTATTAACTATTTAATCTTTAGGCTAAATACTATGTTTACCTAGGATTGCTAATGTTCTTATTCATTCCCTAAACTTGTAGTTCTTAAACTTGCGTCCTATACTTATTTATTTGTTACTAAACTGAGTTACTACCCTTTCCCATTAGTTTTCGTCTATTGTGGGTCCTTAGGTGTATCTTATCTTACTTTAAAAATCTTAAGCTTCTTTTATCTCTTCTTAAGAATCTTAAGCCTGTGGCCTTTTACCTTTATTAAGTAATAAGCTAGCACTAGTAGTTATCTACTTACTTAGTTTCTTCTAAACGTTACTCCTATTATCTTATAAAGCGATAGAAATTATATCTAATGGTGTTATAATACCTATTACTAAACCTTATTCTGTAATAGTCTTAGTCTTTACTTCTGTTTTGACTTCTCTAAGGTTTGCATACTCCTAGTAAGCTGCCTTTATTGCCTTATTATTGGTAAACGCTTCGCCTATATTAAATTTATTATCTTTAATATCCGATCTATAAGCTAGTTTGCTGGTTCCTTTAAACTTAGATAATAATAGCTCCTATAGCTAATAGCTTACGCCGTACTTAGCGTCCTTATAAATTCGGTATATATTGTTATAATAATATATAAAACTGTTAATTAAACACTCTTTTATTCCTTATAGTGCACTATCGTCCCTTTATATGTATGTGCTGTCTGCTAGTCTGGTTCCCTTTACCATATAGTTACTCTAACTACCTCTATAGTCTCTGGCAAAATGACCCTATTTTTTATAGTTTATGCAAGCCCTATCTTTGAACCATTTTTCTTACTATAAAGTCCGCCTAAATGTCTTCTACTATTAAGATTTCTGGTTTAGCCTCTACTCCTAGGTCCTTTAATTACTTAATCCTTAACCTCTAGGTTTTTATAGTTTCTTTTCCTATTTTTAGGTTTCTTTAGTACCGCTTAGGTCTATTAACTCTGCGCTATTCTATAGTTTTTAGCTCTATGTCTGTTGTTGCGTACTCTGCGCCTTATATAACTATAGAACTCTGTCTTACCCTCTCTTAACTTATTCCCTTTAGTAGATCCTATTATTGATCTTTATTAACTAATTTATTAACTTTTTTAGAGTATCCGCATCTTCTATTAGGATGATTATATCCTAGACTTTAGCCTTAAGTCCTTATTTATACTATGCTATAAGCGCCCTATTATTCCACTTAACCTATATAGCTAGTGTTTAAAACTATATTATATACTTAATTGCTAAAGTGCGTTATACTAAGTTTTAAAGCTTTTGTTCTGCTGTGGTTATGGCCTCTAGGTCTCTAAATATCTATATTAGTTGCTTTGCGAACCCATTCTAACTGGTAAATATATACCGTACATCCTAGTTAGTAGTTGTTATGCCATTAGCCTATATTTCCGTAAGATACAGCTTAAACCACTTAAGTACCCTCCCTATTAGGAATAATTCTGTATAGGCTACTTAATCTAATAATATTGCTAACTTCGCTCCTTTCTATACTACCTTAAAGTGTATCTGCGTAAGAAATCCCTTAAGCTTTAACTTCTCTTCTAAGAATTGTTTAATTAAAGGTAACTTAATCTTTACTACTCCAATTCCATTAATATGTTCTTTAAGTATCCTATTATTATCTTATAAGTAATTAACTATTTCCTATAACTAACCTTATATAACCACTTAAGAATCCCTATTGTCTATACTAGTATTACCTGGCCTTAAGGTTATAGCTGCTATTAACGCCGTTATAACTAGTGCTACTCTTAGTAGCATGTTATTCAATTTTGTTTAATACTGTAACTATAGTAGTAAATATGTAACGGAACCTTGTAGCTAGAACTACGGTGGGTTCTATTATTAGGCTGGGTATATAGGTAAGAATAAAACAACAATATAATAATAACTGGTGGAGTAGTTGCCTAATAGATTAACTCTAATTGTATTCTAAGATTTACTATAAGGAGAGAACTATTTATAGTAGGGACTAAGGTCCTTTAAATATATAACCATACTTCTAAGAAATCCTCTCTTATATGTAAGGTATGTGTTATACGTATTATACGTAGCATACACTACATATACTTTATACACTATGTATAATATTATATAACTCGCTTATTATTCCTTATTATATAGTTCTACTGGATCTATTCTAGACTATACCTATATTAACTAACTAGCTTCCTGCAACTCTTTTTTAAGTAGTTGTAACATTGTACTTAAAGCGTCTATAATAACTAGGTTAGGTCTAAATTGTAACCTTTTTATTAGATATAGTATTTTAGCATTCCTTATACTAGTTTATAGGCTAGTATTTTATTAACTTCCTATTTATTATCGCCATTAACTTAAATTAGTAGTGGAGGCTTATTCTTTTATTTAGGTAGTAGATTATTTATAGCTTTCTATAGCTTATCTAGTAAGAAAATAGGGTGGACTTTAATTAAGTCTAGGAGTTTAACCTTATATAAGTTGCCTTCTTTATTAAGGATCTTATATGGTCCTACTATTTTATAGTCTAGCTTATAGCTAGGCCGTTCTATTTTCTAGTTCTTTATTATAACCCAGACCTTATTATCTACAGTAAAGTTAGGCTTACGCCTATACTTATTTACCTACTGTTCTATTAATTTCTAGGCCTTCTGTTATAGACGCTTTAAATATAATATTATAACTACTTGGGGAAAAGTTGCAGGAAGCTAGTTAGTTAATATAGGTATAGTCTAGGATAGATCCGGTAGAACTATATAATAAGGAATGGTAAGCAAGTTATATAATATTATATATAGTATACAAAGTGTACGCAGTATACGCCTATATATAATATATATAATATGTACCTTATATATAAGAGAGGATTTCTTAGGAGTATAGTTATATATTTAAAGGACCTTAGTTCCTACCATAGATAGTTCTCTCCTTATAGTGAATCTTAGAATATAATTAGAGTTAGTCTATTAGGCAACTACTCTACCAGTTATTATTATATTATTATTTTATTTTTACCTATATACCTAGCCTAATAATAGAACCTACTGTAGTTCCTACTATAAGGTTTTGTTATATATTTACTACTAAGGTTACGGTATTAAATAAGGTTAAATAATATGCCACCTAAAGCACTAGTTATAACGGCGTTAATAATAGCTATAACCTTAGGGCCAGGTAATACCAGTATAGATAATAGGGATTTTTAAGTGGTTACGCAAGGTTAGTTATAGGAAATAGTTAATTACTTATAAGATAATAATAGGATACTTAAAAAACACATTAATAGAATTAGAGTAGCGAAAATTAAACTACCTTTAATTAAATAATTCTTAGGGGAGAAGTTAAAGCTTAAGGGGTTTCTTATACAAATACACTTTAAGGTAGTATAGGAAGAAGTGAAGTTAGTAATATTATTAGATTAAGTAGCCTATATAGGATTATTCCTAATAGGGAGAGCACTTAAGTGGTTTAAACTATATCTTATAGAAATATAGGCTAATAGTATAACAACTACTAACTAGGATATGTAGTATATATTTACTAGTTAGAATAGGTTTACGGAATAACTAATGTAGATATTTAAAAACCTAGAGGCCATAACTATAGCAAAATAAAAGCTTTAGAACTTAGTATAACATACTTTAGCAATTAAGTATATAATACAGTTTTAAACACTAGCTATATAGGTTAAGTGGAATAATAGGGCGCTTATGGTATAGTATAAATAGGGACTTAAGGCTAAGGTCTAGGACACAATTATCCTAATAGAAGATGCGGATACTCTAAGAGAGTTAATAGATTAGTTAATAAAGATTAATAATAGGATCTATTAAAGGGAACAAGCTAAGAGAGGGCAAGATAGAGTTCTATAGTTATATAAGGCATAGAGTATGTAATAATAAATATAGAGTTAAAAACTATAAAATAGCGCAAAGCTAATGGACCTAAGCGGTACTAAAGAAACCTAAAGGTAGGAAAAGAAACTATAGAAACCTAGAGGTTAAGGATTAAGTAATTAAAGGACCTAGAAGTAGAGGCCAAACTAGAAATCTTAGTAGTAGAAGATATTTAGGCGGACTCTACAATAAGAAAAGTAGTTTAAAGATAGGGCTTATATAAATTATAAAAAACAAGGTTATTTTACTAGAGACTATAAAGGTAGTTAGAGCAACTATGTAGTAAAGGGAACTAGGCTAGCAGACAGCATATATATATAAAGGGACAATAGTGCACTATAAGGAATAAAAGAGTATTCAATTAATAGTTTTGCGTATTATTATAACAACGTATACCAAATTTATAAGGATGCTAAGTATGGCGTAAGCTATTAGCTATAGGAGCTATTATTATTTAAGTTTAGAGAAACTAATAAACCAGCTTATAGATTGGACATTAAAGACAATAAGTTTAATATAGGTAAAGCGTTTACTAATAATAAGGTAATAAAGGCAGCTTACTAAAAGCATACAGACCTTAGAGAAGTTAAAATAGAAGTAAAGACTAAGACCATTACAAAATAGGGTTTAGTAACGGATATTATAATACTATTAGATATAATTTCCATCGCTTTATAAAATAATAAGAGTAATATTTAGAAGAAACTAAGTAAGTAGATAACTACTAGTGCTAGCTTATTACTTAATAAAGGTAAAAGGCCACAGGCTTAAGATTCTTAAAATAAGATATAAAAAGCTTAAGATTCTTAAAATAAGATAAAACACACCTAAGGACCTATAACAGACGATAATAGATAGGAAAGAATAGTAACTTAGTTTAGTAATAAATAAATAAATATAGGACGCAAGTTTAAGAACTACAAGTTTAGGGAATAAATAAAAATATTAGCAATCCTAGGTAAACATAGTGTTTAGCCTAAAGATTAAATAGTTAATATAAGGATTAAAAAGCAAGATAACTACAAAGATCTAGCTATAAGACGCAGAAAATAAGAAACTATATATTGGTAAAATATGGTACCCTTTTAATAGCCTTAATGGTTGGTGGTTAACGCAATTGGCGCGTAGTTAAGGTTATTTAGCAACTCGACCGACTAGCCTATATCGTGTTTTTTTAACACGTAGCCTGTGTGTAGCCTATATGCAACCTGTGCGCAACCTGCTAGTAATCTGCGCATTTGGTAACCATAATTATATTTACCTCTTTTATACTAATAACATATTTTAAATAAATAAAAGCTACTTTAAAGCTATTTATAAGGCTAGTAAAATAAATAATATTATTTTAGAT
>Ga0307507_10010510_pt1 | contig 11943 bp, 10 predicted proteins | sample 7_EM_MG_FD_207223 | JGI IMG/M metagenome (GOLD analysis project Ga0307507, IMG submission 207223) | Populus trichocarpa ectomycorrhiza microbial communities from riparian zone in the Pacific Northwest, United States - 7_EM | ecosystem: Host-associated > Plants > Roots > Unclassified | place...
GATATTTTTCAATATCAAAGGCCCCGAACTCTTGTACCGAGATTGTGATAGTGTGTGTGTGTTAGTGAGTGAGTGTTAGGTGTTTAGGGTTTTTCCCAAGGCACTTGATCCTTGTTTCGCATTTTGCACACTTTCACGTTCATCCCCGTGCAACGCGTATCACTGTGCGAACCAGACAGGCAGACAGGCAGATCGGCGGCAGTTCAGACTCTCGAAATTCGGAACCTTCTGACCTCGAGGTAGTCGCATGGTGCACTTCATAGGAAAGAAGGTAGTACACAGTGCGAAGGCTGCAGCCAGCAAGGTCTGCCATCTCTTGTGGATGCCTCCCCTCATTGCACCAAGCCAGGATGCACTCATGCACACTTTCTGAGATGCAGGGTGCCATTCAAGAGATGTTTCACAATCTTCTACTGATTACAATATGCACCTTTGTCGAAGTGCACCATGCGACTACCTTGAGGTGAAGCCTCAACATGTCCGAAAAGCTTCCGGAAATGGGTTGAGTGTGACATCTCGGATGCTATTCAAACAAGACCAAATATATTTTCGAAAAATGGTTGTGCAATCCATTATGCAAATGACTGTAATAAGAGACCTGCAGCAGAGTGCAACAATCAACTGCTTTGGTGCAAGCAAATGCAGCTGCCACATGCCTACTCTTCTCAGGCTTGTCAGGATGTATTTAAAGTCGTTTCAAAGGGAAAAAAGGTAACAAAATTTCTGAGTTGCATTCCTATACATCCAATTCGTCCTCTCCAGCATTTAAATCCTGGTTGTGCCAAATCTGAGCTCGAGAAGAGCCTTATCACAAGAGATGCACATGATGATTTGATGTTGTGTGCTGTCAAAGCCTACAATCTCGAATTGAAGAAACCCTATCACCAACGGCATGGTTTGCATAGGGTTTGTCTTGATTTCGAGAAGTTGAATTATGAAGTGACTGGGACCTACATAAAACTCAGCCATGCAACCCTTTGCAGACTTGCCAATGGAGGGAGAACCCCTTCCAAAGCCCATGCAGATCGGGCATGGCTCACTGATGCCAAGACCAATGTCATCATCAATTTTATTATTGAGATGGCAGATCGTGGGTTTCCTCTCAGTCACTGCTGGCTGAAGGAACATGTTGATGTATTCTGTCACAGTCGTTTGGGTGATGCCTTTCTGGAGAAGAGTGTTGGGATAAATTGGACCTACAGATAGTGCTTGGAAGTCCAGTCTCAAGACTGAAAAAAGACTGAGACTGGACTGGACCAAGACTGCCCAAGACCAGAAATTCCCAGGACCATCAAAGACCACAACCGCAGCCTGGTCTTTGGTCTCACATGATTTCGGAAATTTCAAGACCAAGAAAAGACTGGTCTAACTGGTCTTAGCCGGTCTTTACGGAACTAGCAAACACAAACACAACTCATAATCAAACACAAACACAACTCAGAACCAAATACAAACACCACTTTCCTTCCACCACCATCCCCATCACCCACCAGCCTTCACGTCTACCGCCTTGCACTGTGAGCACCCACCATGGGCTAAACAACACACATTAACTGCCACCTCACACACTGGAGGGTCAGCACACACACACACACCAACCACAACAGCAAAAATGAGTGCCTGCTCAGTTGACAGTGCATGGAGAAGACCTCAATGATCCCCTTGGGATGTGCCACATTGTTCAGACAGCAATGACGGCATGCATAGGGCAGGTGAGTAATGCCCTACCACCCTCTTTCTCCTGTCTAACAGCCACAATGCCCAGTGGCCATCATAACACCCACCGCCACATCACCCCCTCACCCTCTGCCACCCTTTGCATTGACAACAACACCTGACGATGGCCACGCGATGACAATGGAGACAGGCGGATGATGATGACGTGATGTGGCAGTGATGACAGATAACCACAATGACGATTGACAAACCAAGGACAATGTGAAGAATGAGACAGGCAACAACGGACAACAATATGGATGTGTGAGTGCTCCCCCCCCTCATTCACCCCTTGTGTACTACTAGCCTCACACTGTATATTTAGTCAATTAGATACATGTTTTCCTTATGTTAGGATCTCCAAGACCAGTCCTCAACCAGTCCTCAACCAGTTGAGACTGAGACTGGTTGAGACTGGTCTTTCAACCATAGAAAACCGACGAAAACTGCACTGAACCAGTTGACGTTGGTTTGGTCCAGTTTTTTGAGGGGATTCAACCTGTGAGGACTGGTCTCAGTCCCAGTCTTGTCAAATTTTGATGAAAGACTGGACTGGACCGGACTTCCAAGCACTACCTACAGATTTGCTATGAAACACTGTGATCATCTGAAACTCTCTGATTCCCACCCTCTGGAAGACAAATGTGGTCATGCCATGAATCCACACACCAACAAGGCCTGGTTTGATTTGCTTGAGGAGACAATCTGCAAGTATGATATACAGCCAGAGGATACCTATGGCACAGATGAGGTTGGCATTCAGTCACATGGAACTGAGTGCGAGCATGTCTTTGGTGCAAGACACGAAGGTGCGCAATATCAACAATGTGGGGGAACATGTGAGAATACTACTGTGCTTGTCACCATCTGTGCTGATGGGACATTGCTTCCTCCCTTGATGATCTACAAAGGGTCAGCATTTCAAGTGAAGTGGGCACAGAATAACCCACTCAATGCATCATAAGCATTGTCATGTCTTTGTCTCTTGATCTTGATCTGATTTATTTCTATAAGAATTGGCTACCAGAAGAAGGGGTGGACAGATGGTGAGATCAGAGCAAAGTGGATGGAGATTTTCAATGAGCAAACTGAGAAAAAGTCTCTGGGTAAGTATAGATTGCTCCTCATTGATGGCCACAACTCTCATTATACCATTGAATTCCTTCTCCATGCACATCTCAATATGATCATTGTCCTCTGCTACCCTGCTCATGGAACTCATGTGTATCAAGGATTAGATGTTGTTATTTTCTCGGTTCTCAAACAATTCCTGGCCAAGGCACAAGATACATTGCTATGCAATACTGGGGCTTCACTCGACAAAACAAACTTCCTCAAGATCTATGCAACTGCTCACACCCATGCCCTTACAAAGGAGAACATCCTCCAAGCTTTTGTTAAAACTGGTGTCTGGCCTTTTTGCTGTGATGTTGTTACAGATGTTATGATTGCCCTGAGCAAGGAAACCTCATGCAAGAGCCACCTACCCATTCCACCTGCACCAACAGGTGCCATCAAGATTCTCACTGACATGTTCTGTAAGCTGTCAATGGTTGAGGATGACAAAACGGAACCCAGCGATGAACCTGAACAAACCAACAACCCATCAAAAGCTTCCTCCACATCAAAGGCATCAAAACCTGACATGATCCTGGAAGCAGTTGATGGTCTTTCCCAAACTGACATCACACACCTCTTCAATACCACACTCATGTTGTCCTCTGACCCCATGTCGCACGCTGATACCCAAATCATCCCTTCCCAGTACAAACCAACACCTCCCCTCTCCATTGAGCCCCAAACAGACAATGAAATCCTTCTTCTGGCAGCGCTCTGTGAATCCGAGGCCTGCAACCAGATTCTCCTAAATTGTACAATCGAGTTGCAAGCCAGCAACATCCTAAATGAAGCCTATTGTGGCAAACTCAAATGGCACCTTACTCGTCAGGAAAACAAGAAGGATAAGGGGAAGGGGACATTGGTAGGGGATGGCTTACCATGGGTGCTCACTGGTGATGCCTTTTATGAAGCAGTTGTTGAGTTCAAGAAAGCAAAGGTTGCTGAGGAGAGGGATGCTGAGATGAAGAAGGATGCAAGGGTTGTTTATGCTGCCACTTGAACAAGTGGAAGGAGGGTGAAGCTGTGTGAAAAGCTGAGAAAGAAGATATGATGATCAAATACAGGTGCACCATCACCTGCTGGGAAAAGCTGAAGGCAAAATCAGTGAGGAAAAAGACAAGATTTAACCTCCCCAAGCCAAAAATGCCCACATTTGACAAAGCCATGCATGAAAGACTTCATTGCTGGGGGGAGTGGGAAGGAGAATGAGCAGGAGGATGAGTCGAGCAGTGGTGACAGTGGAGATGAGTGAAATCTGACGGTCTGATTGCCAGTGCTGTCAGGTGTATCACACAACCATAATCACCATTTTACCCCCATCTGGACATTTTCTCCCATCCCTCATGCTACAACTATCCTATTGCCCAGAAACTTTTGTAGGATGTCGTCTATAGTCTTAACTTTCATACTGTGTTGATTATTTACTTAGAAGTGACTTTGAATGTCTTGTGTTCTTGTTTCAAATTTGACCATATCATAAGCAGGTGGATAACTGTAGATACCAAAACAGCCGATTTCAGGATTCTTGTCCATACCAATTTTCGCGAAGTCTGTCTGGATTTTATCTAGCCTAAGTCAAAATTTTGAAAATTTGTCCGGACTGTGTATCTAGCCTTATATAGGGCCAAAAATTGTCTGGAATGTGGTATCTAGCCTCTGGGATGCTTAAAATTGAATAAAAATGCGAAATCTAGTGATAAAACCAAGCTATGCCTCATCCTCAACTTTTTCCCACTTCCTGAAGGCCTTCATTGCCTTTTTCAACTCATCCTTACCCTTTTTCAAGTCATTAAAGAGTACCATATTAATGGGAGAGAGGTCAGATCCACTATTGTTGACTTTAAATTGTTGGGTGTTCAACAGGGTAAGAAAGTTTGTTTGTGGGAGCAAGACATATTGGTGTACTTGAAGCAATGCAGTTGCCTCTGGAATAGAGCGGAACTGGTTGCTGTGGCTACTGTGTTCGAAGACCTGCAGAATGATCTGCAAAAGTGCAGCAATGTTACTTGTGATGTCTGCTGGTTTGTGCCTACCATTCTTTGCTGTTGTCTTTTGGTACATGACGATGACTATGTATCCCTCAGTAAGTAAATGTTAGAAAGAGAAAGCTTTAAAATACCTTGTCCAATATGCAGCTTGTCATTGATGATGATTACTGCATAGTCTCCCTTAACAAGGTTTTGGTGTGCAGGGACATGACAGGCAATGGAAAATGGGGTTTATTCTGGTTCATTGCGCATTTGACACCACCATTTTTTTTTTGGTACCTGATTGCCATTTGTGAACCTAGACGCAGTGCGCAGCCTCAGTGTCAGGGAGCGAGATGACAACTGTATGTATTACCTAGATGCGGTGCGCACTAGGTACTAGTCAGTACATGGGTAAAGTAGAGGGGATAGGTGATATGTATGCCTCAGTGTCAGGGAGCGAGATGACAACTGAGGGAAAAGGAATGAGAGAGTGAGTATGTATATATATACGAGTGAACGATCACATGACCGAAGTCATGATCATAGTAGTGAGGGGACAGATACTGCTAACACACCCCCATCAGGACGAAGGGAAAGAAAAAAAAAATGTAAGTATAGTAAGGAATTAAGGAAAGACTAAACCTAAGGCATCACAATGTTTGAGGAAAAGAGGGGAGAGAAGAGGTTTGGTGAATATATTGGCAGTCATGTCAGAGGTTGGAATCCAAGTCATTTGAAAAGAGCCTTCAGAAATATGGTCACGGATAAAGTGGTATCGCACATCTATATGTTTAGAACGAGAAGAAATGGCTTCGGATTCAATGAGTGCAAGAGCACTTTGATTATTGCAGAGGAGAGGGAAAGGTCGTGGTACCAGCAGATTATGGATAGTGAGGAACAAGCGCATCCAGAGAGCCTCCTTCATAGCATGCGTAATAGCATAGTATTCTGACTCTGTTGAAGATAGAGAAACCGTTTTCTGTTTAACCGACGACCAAGAAACTAAGGAATTGAGGAAGTAGAAACAATATCCAGAGATGCTCTGTCGATCCTTTTCGTCGGTAGCCCAATCTGCATCAGTAACTGCACAACACCTCAACACGCCTCGAATAGGTGGGGAAATGACAGACTGATCAACTCCAAATTCCAAAGACAAATCTGTAGTCCCCGCCAGGTAACAAAGAATGCCTTTCGCTGCTAAAAGATGAGCTCTGGTAGGTGATGCGTTGTACTGACCAAGCGCCATGGCAACATAAGCGATATCTGGATGGGTGCAAACTGCAAGGTAGATAAGGCTGCCAACTAGATGTTGAAAATTTACTTTGATGTTGTTGTCATGCACATCGGGAATTGAGTTGAGCAGCAGAGGTGGTAGTTCATGAAGTTTCTGGTGGAGCAGAACAGGAGAGGGATGAGAGGCTGACATGTTCCATGTGTCAAGAAGATCTGTTATAAAAGACTTCTGAGATAGATATAATTTTTGACGAGGACGATCGCGATGAATGTGAATTGCCAAGAACATGGAAATAGGACCGAGATCAACAACCTCCAATTCCTTGGACAACTCACTAAGAAACCAGGTGTACAAGGGAATTGAGTTTGTGATCGCAAGACCATCATCAACATGTATAGGTACCATGAGGATGAGGTTATCGCCATTGGACAGCATGGGGATCGTGTCAGCCGGAGGAGAGGACCAAGAGCCATAAAAGACTGCATGGTCAACTTCACAACAGGTCATCCCTAGATGAGTCATGAGTTTGCGAAGGAGCATATAAAACTTGTACGAGGATTGCTCAAGTCCATAAAGAGCGATGAGCAAGCGAAGGACAGTGGATGAATCAGCTTCTGGGAAGCCAGGAATCTGTTTGCAGAAGATAACAGTAGACAGTTTAGCATGCAAGAAGGCAGTTTTAACATCAAAACTCATGATTTCGTGGTCAAAGTGAGCGGCAAAAGCCAATGCAATGCGTATACTGGAAATCTTGGCAACGGGGGAATATGTTGAACTGTAATCTTCAGGTTGTTGACTGAATCCTTGAGCAACAAGATGAGCTTTCTCTTTGCCTTTTATAACTGACCTGTCAGGATTGAACTTGTATGCAAAGACCCATCAAAGACCTATAGCCTTGCGATCTGAGGGAAGAGTTGTCCATTCAAAAGCATGGCATTCTTCAAGACTGTCCAATTCGCAATGCATAGCAGCCTTCCAAACATCGGCATCAGGATGAGCCATAGCCTCATGATACGATTCCGGAGCCTTGCACAAGTCAAATGTCTGTGGTCGGTGAAAGCGGAAATGGTCAACAGATGTGAGAAGACAGAAGGAGGGGAAAGCATCATGTTCAAGAGAATCCAAATCATCAACAAGTTCATCCGAGAGTAGTTCGTCAGTAGCAAAGAACAAAACGAAGTCAGAGATGGCACTTAATGATTGTTGAGGATGAATGGAATTCTGTCGGCGAGCAGCATTATGCTCATCGTGAACTTGAATAGTGTCTGCGAATGCTTGACCTTTAGCTGTGCGAACAAGGGTACAAGGAGGACAGGGAGTAGGAGAGGGAGGAGTAGGTAAGGACGAGGAGGAAGGTAGAGAGGTGGAGGATGTGGTAGATGAGCGAGAAGGGGATAGACGGCCAGGAACCAATTCATTGAATATAACATCTTGTGAGAAATTGTATTTCCCATTGAGATCTCGGACATGCCAGCTGAGATGGTTTTCTTCATATCCAACAAAGATTGCTTCGAAACGACGAGGTCCACCTTTGTCATGCAGTTCAGGTGGTATAGCCACAAAACACTGGCACCCCCATACCCGAAGGTGGGAGAGATCAGGTTTGGAGTGTTCCATCACTTCGAATGGAGTCATGTTCATAGGAAGGACAGAAGTAGGAACACAGTTCTGAATATAAGCGATGGTGAGGACAGCATCACCCCAAAAAGACATAGATAGACCAGAGTCAGCAAGCAAGGTCTGAAATCCATCTTCTAGAGTCCTAATGAAGCGTTCGATCTTGCCATTTTGCGAGTGTGCATAAGGAGCAATAACTTGCATAGCAATTCCCCTAGAATGTAAATGTGCCTCCAAACGACCACGACAGAGCTCCTTAGCACCATCCATGCAAATCACAACCACATGATTGCCGGACTTAGCTTCCCAGGACGCTTCAACCTTGCAGTAAGCTGAAAATACATCACTTTTGGCGACTAACAGTTCAACATGAACATAATTGGATTTGTCATCAAGTAAAGCCCAAAACGACGACTTCTTGTGCAGTGTGAGGACTGGAAAGGGACCACATGAGTCCATATGTAGGAGTTCACAGACCTCAGAGGCACGGTGGCGATTGTTGGAGTAAGGTATCTGGGGGTGTTTGCCAATCAGGCAGGAAACACAACGCTTGGAGATAGAAAGAGGTCCAGTCCAGTCAACCCCAGTAGCATAATCTTTTGTGAGAATGGCATGAGTGGCGTCAATGCCCAAGTGACCTAAGTGACGATGCCATAGATCAGGTGTCTTCTCTGGAACCTGAAAAACAGGGAAAGCAAGTTCTGTACCATCAGTTACTGGTGGTGTAGGAGAAAGAAAGTCGCAGTGGAGGAAAGAGAGTCAATGAACAACAGTTGCCTGAACAGATAGTCCTGAAAGAATAGGATGATCTGTAGGGAAATGTATGATAGTGGTGTCTTCATCAAAATGAATGTGCATGCGACGTTCTTGCATAGCTCCAACCAAGAGAAGATTAATGGGGGCAGAGGGAGCATGTAAGCAGTCACAAAGAACAAGGACAATAGACTTGGTACCACATTTGACTCGAAACTTGACATCACCCTTAGCCAGAGTTTCTAAAATGCCACAGTTCGCCGTTTTTACCAGGACAGCCAAGGACATATGATATGTCCAGAAGAGAGACCGATCCCGAATGATGTGATTTGTGCAACCTGAGTCGAGGATGGAGTTGTAGCGAGTCAAAATTGATGAGAGGCAGATGGGAGAAAGGTCTGCAAGAGAGGACAAGGCAACCGAAATCACACCTGTGCGATACAGATCAAAGTAAACGTCATTGTTCTCTGGAGAAGTAGATGTAAGAGGTACAAATGGGGCAGTACCAAATGCAGCAAAAGGAATAGAAGTCTCCTCAACAGCCACAGTAGGCAACGAAAGGGGAGTATATTCCAAAGATATAGCACCCCCATCATTTCCCATGTCCAAATCTACATCAGCAACGTATGCACGAGTGGTCGACTTATTGTTCCGATCTGTAACACCCCCTGTCTGTCCACCCCCATTGTCAGGACAGTCGACAACCATATGTCCAGTATGATGACAGCCTGTGCAAAAATTCGTAGAACGTGGTGTACGAGATTGAGAGGAAGAAGTGGTTGTAGAAGTGTGAGTAGTAGTGAAGTTGTCCTTGGATGCAGGAGTAGTAGTGGAAGACGAATTGGCATTTTGGTGACACATGCGGGAAGGTTGGAAATAAGCCCTGTTGAGTTCAACGTTCATAACGCGCTCGACAACGGATTCGAAAGTGGGAAGTTGCTCCGGAGTACATGCTGTACTAAGACTGAAAAGGACAGATTCCCAGATAATGTCAAACGTGGAGCCAAATGGTAAATGCTTGACAAAATGTCAGAGAGAATCCGCATGGTCGAACGGATGCCCTGCAGATGTCAAGCGATTGAGACCGGATCTCCAGCAAGAGACATAGTTGGCAATACAAGTGGGAGCACAAAGTAGAGCAACAAGCTCATCACAAAGGACTGCAGCGGAATTAAAATCAATTCCACCAAAAAGACAGACAATCTCTCGGTAAACAAATCGTGCAGTGTGACGTCAAGGTTGGGAAGAACCCATGCCAGGAAGTTGGGAGCGCACAGCAGGTGACAACCGTGAGACAAGAAGGTGAAGTACCTGACCATCCCTAATCCACCAGATGTTCCAGGCCTGAATCTCTTCAGGAGAGGAAGTTTGATGGACAACCGGTGGAAAAGTAGGAATGGAGCCAGGGTCAAAACCCCACTGGGAATCGTGATGTTCAGCAATATGCCTGAAAAGATTCATACCGAATACAGCCATCATCAAGGCCTCAGACCATGGGCACCAATCCGACCTTCCTGTGAGAATGGGAATGTATGTAGGGGAAGAGGGTGTAGACGGTTCTTTTAAAATAGGTAAAGAAGTAGGTAATGGATATCGCTGAGGTGATAAAGAGGAGGGATATGGATGATGTTGGTGGGCATTTATATTGTAAACAGGACGGTATTGATTATTGTGTGAAATGAAGGGTTGATTCATATCATGAAAGGGACGTTGTTCATTGTTGTTCGAAGTTAAGGGTCGATTCATATCATAAAAAAGACATTGTTCGTTGTTGTTTGAAGAAAAGTGACAGTGTTCATTTTGATGTGAAGAAAGAGATGGTATATGTGGTTCAACTCATGTGAATGAGGGGATACTAGGTAAAGGACGACTATGGGAAGAGGAGCATATGGAAGGAAGGTGTGGCAGTGGTTGGTGCTGATGAGTGTTTCCGGCAGACTGTATGTGCTGTGGCATGACTGTGGTAAGATCCATCGGTTGTGTGTTATCAGGGTTCCCCAAGTGACTAGGTGCTCAGGCAATTGAATGTTGATCCATCATATGCGGTATATGTGTTGCATTAAAGTGCGTGTATGCATATGGGTGCATATATGCATGGAATGTACATTTCACTGAGGTATGATGGATGGAATATGACCTCGCCCGAGGCAAAAAATCTATGAACAAGAAAAGAAAGGATGAGTTGTGATATCCCTGAGCACTCCGGCCAGTTTCCGGTTCAGGTGGGGCCCATAACCTGTGAACCTAGACATGGTGCACAGCCTCAGTGTCAGGGAGTGACATGACAACTGTATGTTTTACCTAGACGTGGTGCGCACTAGGTACTAGTCAGTACATGGGTAAAGTAGAGGGGATAGGTGATATGTATGCCTCAGTGTCAGGGAGCGAGATGACAACTGAGGGAAAAGGAATGAGAGAGCGAGTATGTATATATATACAAGTGAACGATCACATGACCGAAGTCATGATCATAGTAGTGAGGGGACGGATACTGCTAACACCATTGAAGGAATAAAATAAAAAATATGTGCCCTGTTCAAGGTTCAAACCATGGACTGTACCAAGATCAACACCCTGGTAATTACATGTTAACTGCTATGCTACCTAACCATATGTGTCCATATAGTTATCTAGCCTGTCAATCATCTCCCAAACCTGTCCGGGTTCCATATCTAGCATTTTGCTGATTTCGTCAGAAATCTGTCCGGTTTGTATCTAGCCTAGCACCCTCATTTTCAAATTTTCTGTCCAAATCGGTATCTACTAAACAGTGCAAACACAATCAATAAGATAACTACTGTATAGTTTACAGAGGGAATATGAGTATCCAAGAAATTCGTGTGCATGAATAACTTGGTTGTGCAAAGACCCTGCTCGGACTCAAAAGGTGCGAACTTGATGCGAACAGGATCTGAGCGTCCAATCAGCTCAATTGTGGTGAGTATTTGCCAAGCCAACCAGCTGTTTGGACACTAAGGGATGGTGGGTGGGGTCAAAAATTTTGAGAGCAACTGACGAGCAATTTCTTCGCGTCAGAACCAGATCTGAAGTGAGGGGAGAAGCACTCCCAGTACATAGACATACATAAGTATTTACATCTGGGTAAGACGTCTGGTTCTGACGCAGGCGTTATCTTATCCTAAGATGAGCGTGCTCTCGTGCCTCAAGCTTACTCATCACGGAGTGTTGTCGACTGTTGTATTCATCCCTGTTTAGCCCTTGTTTGGCTTTAAATAATAGAACAGACTTCATCATGTCCTCAATCCGCAAGGACGCCCCACGATTACCTCGACCTGCTGCTCGTTACTGGAAAGGAAAGGCACCGAAAGGCATCGCTGAAGCTGGTTCTGACTCGGAAGATGAGGCCACACCAACACATCTGGAAGAAGGGGATATTCCGATTCAGGACCAGGATGCTGGTGAAGATGAGGAGGAAGAGGATGGAATTCAGCTACGTCGAGATGTTGCAAAGTCCAAATCAATCAGCGTGGCCCTGAAGGACGTTAGTGTTTCTAAGGAGGGGAGGGTAATCAT
>Ga0307507_10010514_pt1 | contig 11939 bp, 15 predicted proteins | sample 7_EM_MG_FD_207223 | JGI IMG/M metagenome (GOLD analysis project Ga0307507, IMG submission 207223) | Populus trichocarpa ectomycorrhiza microbial communities from riparian zone in the Pacific Northwest, United States - 7_EM | ecosystem: Host-associated > Plants > Roots > Unclassified | place...
TTGTTTGAGGATAGCGCCCAACATATTTGCGGTGGATTGTTCCTGCTGGGAAAGTGAATTGCAGTATAGTGAGGCGAGAGCAACGCCTTTTCCCATTGACAGATCCCACAGACTATCAACCACGAGGGAACTATTATTTCCTGATCGTCAACAACGACTGAATCATTTTTCTCCAAACAGGGCTCCTCCCTACCTGACATAGGTTTTCCCCACCCCTGGATTCCCGTAACAGAGCAGCACAGGCTCAACGCAACCATCTTCCGCATCACGCCATTTCATGAACTCGTTAGTTTCCAGCACCCAGTCTCCCACGCCGTGGACTCTGCTGTATCGCACATCTTGGTGGTGTCGCAGTGGGTCAAGCGGCGATAGCCACTGCAGAATCTGGTGACGCTCGTCATCTGGTTCGATAAAAAAGTTGACAACATTGAACGAGTTGATATGACCGGCGAATTGATTATGCTGGAAAGACATCAATATCGCAGTCTATTATCTAAAGTCCTTTTTTGGGGGGGTGAGAGAATGTCAGTGCGCAGTGAGAACCCAACTTTTCTCGGAAATAGAGAGGATCTCTAAATCATGGAGAAACAGGGGGTGGAAAGTTATCAGGCTCCAGCATTGCACAAGCACACACTGGCCCAATCATTATGAGCCGTGCATAGAAGGCTCTCGGCGGGTTCCAGTTCCCCGGTATATTTTGCTTACAGGCCAGTCTGGGTCTCAAAGAGAAGACAGATTTAACCGACATGAAAAATTTGAGCAACTAACCTGTACCAGTTGCTAAGTGCGCCTTATCTGAACGGGCCTTATATAAGGAATCCTACGGTACAGTTTACTTGACGCAAATTTTGGTCAATGGGGGGCCACCCACTCAAATAATTATCCCAGATAGCACTCTTGTAACCCTCCAACGCCCGAATTCCGATAACAAATTCCAGTTACTAAGCAATAGTCATCGTGGAACTGATTCCCCACAATTCCTCGCTTAGGTTACCCTTATCCCCATCAAAAAGAAGCTCCACTTCACCAGGAATTCTACCCAGAAGCTGCATAGAACGTGCCCAAAGTGCCCGTCCGTATATTCTTACCCTGGGAAATTGAACTTGGGGCCCTGAGCTATAAATGTGTCATGTGATTACTGGCATCGTGACGTGATATTGGTAGGCTGACCCTACACGAAACTGTGCCTCCAACACTCCCGTAGGTGTCGTGTGTATGACTGTGAACCACAATTTGGAGCGGGTTCCTAACTTGATTTCCCACCCTTCCTGTCTTCCTTAAGCAAGGCCTCCAATGTATATAGAAAGGGACTTATAATGCTTTTCGGAGTGGGGATTCACGAAACCCATGAGAGATGGTGAGGAGAGGACGGGGCAGATTCAGCGGCGCGGGTACAATGTGTTAATTGCGATGAACAAAGAGTTGGGGACCGTGAAGCTATGCCGCCTTTAGTGTTAATAAGGAGGGAAGTTTATCTCATAATACGAGAAACAAGTGAGTGGCCAAGGGTAGGTGGCAGAAAAGAAAAAGTTGGTCCTGGGGCGCACTCGCTCTTACGTACTGGTATATCTGTCTATATCTAATTTATTTATAATATTCATGAATCTCCTACCCACCCTTCTTATTGGTTATAGTACAACAGGGCTGCTGCCTAAGTTATGGAATAATACAAGTGGTCATAAAGTCAACCCTTGACAGATGTGAAATAAGTGAACCTACCAGGAATGAGAAGTAAAAAGCAAACAAAAAGGGTGTATACATAGAGAGAATGGAGTAGAGAAACGCACCAACGGGCACGGATATAGAATAGGTTGACAAAGCAGAAGCCCAACAATATTGTGATAAGAAAGGGGAAGGGGTTAGGGTGATCTGAGGGCGCCAAGGAGACAACGAGACATTCCAGCCAAGTGATCCAAAGGTTTGACATCTGCTGTGACTTGCCAATCCACGTGCAAAGGACTGTCGGCGGCGGGTGCTGTATTTTGCTTTGGTCGGGTGGCTCTGTCGCTGAGAGGAGGAGACTGGTGGGAGGAGACGGAAGTGTCAGGGTTTGCCCTTGAATATTAGAGCTGGTGGATTCTTCTGGAAGGGGTTGAGATAGGCTGGACGGCTCGGAGGAGGAGGATTCCGTCGGTTGCAGGCTTGTTGCGTGTTTGGGAATGGGATCGGGGGGCTTTCGCAACAGGTTTGCAATTGTCTCGTATCCATTCTCAAGGGCCCATGAGAGCGGTGTTCGATTCCATTTGTCAACTTTGTTGGGGTTGACGTCGTTCCGTTCGAGCAGTACCCGCACGACCTCTGTACGCCCATTCTCAGCAGCGCACGAGAGAGGTGTTTGGCCATTCTCGCTGTCAGCTGTGTCGGGATTGACATCGCTGCGTGCAAGCAGTATCCTCACCACCCCCTCATACCCATTCTTAGCCGCCAACGAGAGCGGTGTTTCGCCGTATATAGTGTCCGCTCGGTTGGGATTGACCCCATTCTGTTCTAACAACATCCTCACGACCCCCTCATGCCCATTCTTGGCGGCCCATGAGAGCGGCGTTTGGCTCCAATCATCAGCTTTGTCGGGATTGATGTTGTTCCGATCCAGAAGCATCCTCACTACCCCCTCATGTCCATTCCTGGCCGCCAGCAAGAGTGGTGTCTGGCTCCGTTTATCCGCTTTGTCTGGATTGATGTCGTTCCGGCCTAGCAGCGTCCTCACGACACTCTCGTGTCCATTCTCAGCAGCCCGCAAGAGCGGTGTTTGGCTCCAATCATCCGCTTTGTCGGGATCGATGTCGTTCCGGCCTAGCAGCATCCCCACGATTCCCTCGTGCCCATTTTCAGCAGCCAATAAGAGTGGTGTTCGGCTCCACTTATCCGCTTTGTCGGGATTGACCCCGCTCCATTCGAGCAGAATGCGCACGACCCCCTCCTGCCCATCTCTAGCGGCCAAAGAGAGCGGTGTTTGGCCATATATGGTATTAGCTGTGTTGGGATTGACGTTGCTCCGCTCTAGTAGTACCTTCACCACCTCTCCATGCCCCTTCCTAGCAGCCCAGACGATTGCGGTGTTACCATTGAAATCGGTTGCTTGCGCATCTAAGTTATTTATCTCCAACAAAGCAACTGTTATCTCTAGGCATCCGAAGTATGCGGCAGCGTGGAGCCCTGTAAATCCTCTAGGGGTGTCTTCTTGATCGAAAGGCTGGGCCCAAGAACCCAGACCACGCAATAACTGAATCTTGGAAGATATGTGCTTATCGTATCCATCAAGTAGTTTCAATGCAAGAGCTTTCACACTTTCGGTGTCTCCCTGTCTGGCATGTGAACCCCAGTGAGAGGAAGCATATTCGACGAGGGGGGCGGTTGGTGGGACGGAACGAAGAGCAGGTGAAAGGTCCCTTATATGCGGAAAATTGAGGTAGGTCAAACAGACCTCTGCAATCACGGAATGAGGCTTGGGGAACAAGTTGGGACTATGGGAGAGGTACTCTTGGAGAGTGTAGTGGACAAGCCGGACGGTAGACGAGGACTTCTCCACTGTGACGAGCCCTAGTGAGCATTCTAGCAGTATTTCTATCGCAGGAATATTCCGGGTGTTCCATTCCCTAGATTCTTCTTCCACCCCCAGAGCGTGGCATAACTCATCGACATGTAATGGTCGCTCCGCATGTGATGCCCACATTAGAACCTCCATGCCCAGTTTTGATTTACCTCCCTGCAAGGCCTTTATTCGTGATATGGTTGCGGCGTAAGCATCTCCAAGACGCTCCCCTTTGGTCATCTCATCAAGCTTCTTTCTTCTCTGATGGGGAGTAATCTGGCCCATGATTGCATCCATATTTAGAGAAACGAGGAGGAAGCTAAACACCGCCGTAAGTGAACCATACCTCGGACTTGTATTGGATTGTATTTGGTATTCTTGCTTACATTTCCGAGATCTTCTCCGGAATTATTCTCATAATATCCGCTCGCAGTTCGCCGTCCATTGCCTTAGGGTCAGTGTCACCGTCTAGCCTCATCTCCAGATAACTCACAATGTCCCCGTGGGTAGGACTGAGCAGTAACCGGAGCGCCTTGCTAAAACACCCGGAAATCTCGTCGTCAATGTGGGGCCTCCCAGTAAGTAATACTCGCGCGCCCGGGGACACTCGAACAATCTCTCGAAGCGACTCAATAAGCTCCCGTCGGTGCTTCGGGGTGCACTCGTCTAAAGCATCGATGCATATATATACCCGCAGTAGCAATGTAATTTCCTTCTTCAGCATATCCACTATGTCCGGAAGTAGGAGGCCTCGGCCGCCGAATTCTCTTTTGGCCTTCTGAAAAGCCCACCGTATATGATCAGGGATCTCCCCTCTACCGGCAAGTTGCTTGAGGATGGCACCCAAAATATTTGTAGTGGACTGTTCCTTCTGGGCAAGGAAATCGCAGTATACTCCTACGACGGCAACATCTTTCCCCTCGGCCTGATTGCATAGACTATCAATGACTAGGGAACTACCGGTACAATTTGCTGATCGTTAGCGACATCTGAATTATGTTTCTCCAAACAAGAGTCCTTCCTACCTGACGTATGTTTTCCCCACCCCTGGATTCCCGTAACAGAACAGCACCGGTTCAACACATCCATCCTCAGCGTCATGCCATTTCCTGAATTCGTCGGTTTCTAGTACCCAGTCTCCCACGCCAGCAGCTCGGTCGGCTCGCACACCTTGGTGTCGTTGCTGTGGTTCAAGTGGTGATAGCCACTGCAGGATTTGATGCCCCTCGGTGTTTATTTGTGTAACGAAGTTAACAGTACTGTTGAATGAATTAGTGTTGTTGAATGAATCAGTGTTGAACGAGTTGACACTACTAGTGATTAGCTGGTGCTGAGACGACATCTGCCCTCTAGACTATTAATATTTGGACTCTTTTTTCTGCGATGCTTGTAGAAAGAGAGGGATCATATGCAAGGGAAATCTGGCTTCTCTCGGAGCTACCGGTAGAGAGGATCTCTAAGAGGTGGAGAAAGAGGGGGTAGTAACCTATCCTTAAACTGCTGAAACATTCAGCCGCGTTTGACAGCCGCGTTTGACAGCCGCGTTTGAGGTGTGGAACACTAGCCTATTTGTGGAACCAGGAGCAAATCTACGCTCTCCTCTTTTCCATTACAGTCATACTGAGGAATACCATGAATTCTGAGTACCTTACGTTTTTCCTATCACGATTATTCAAATAGGCTAGCGTTCAACATGCTAAATGTGCCTGAATGTTTCAGCGGTTTAGGGATAAGGCTCTGGCGTTACACAAGCTTGCGCTGCCTAATTACTATCGGTAGTGCATCAAAAGCTGGAGACTGATGCCAGTTCCTAAATGGATTTTGCTTGCCCGTCAGCCTTGGGTCTCAGCGAACAAAGTACGGCGAGTCAAGTACAGCACCAGTACTCATTTAGACATCAAGAGCAAAATAATAACTTAAGGGTTGGGCTAAAGTATCCCCTGCAGTGTTGATAGTGCCGAATTCCCCTGCATCACGCTAAAATGTAAACTAAAAAACTAGCTTCGCACTTTTCCAGAAATGTCAATCAAGTGATATCAAAAACAGTTCAGGTCAAGTTTTGGTACAAATCTTTTTCTGTTAACAGGAGCACTAACAACCATTTCGCGACTCTTTGATTGCAACCAATAAGAAAATTTTCGACTTATCCGGCCAGTCACCGGCTGACAACACATCAGATTTTTGGTGTGAGGGAATTTGGGAATAGTTACAGAGAAGTATATTTGTTTAATTATTTGTTTATTTGATATTTTGAAGGGTTTTTATTGTGTTTTTTGTTGTTTTTATTGTGTAATATTTGTTTTGAGGGGTTTTGTACTAGGGGGAAGTGGAAGTTTGATAAATTTGGATAAGATTTGGTTGTTTTGAGGAGTTTGGGATGGAAAAGAGGATGAAAAGAGAAGAAGTGGGTAAGAGCGGAAACCTTTTGAAAAGGGTGGTGATGACTTCGTTTGCTATTCCGGAAGGAATAACAATGGGAATAACGCATGAGAACAAATGCAGATATGCTAACAGGAATAACGAGAGACAATATCTCGTTGAAAAGGCTAAACCAAAAGTGGTAACAGAGTTCGAATTCGCCCTAAGAAGAGTCATGTTATCGATAGGATGCGAAAGATATGGAGTCGAAAACGACCAATCGGCAGGAATACTATTTGATCACTCACAAGACACCGGATACAAACAAGGAACAAGCCAACGAAGCGAAGACGACGTGTCAATAAACAGCCCATCGGCGTCGGCAGTATCGTCGTGGGGAAACTCAACGATAATAGAAAAACTCCCATCGTCAGAGAGGAGTTTATACAAAAACTATCATGAGGATAGAACATCGGACGAAGACTATAACCCTTCAGGCACGGTGAGTAAAGAAGTGTCGATAAACTTGGGAAATGGAAAAAACACGGAAGGCACAGGAGTAGGAAATAGCAAGTACGCTACAGAGGTAAGCACAACAGCATCCCCCACAATGACTAATAGGGGAAGGAAGTTTAGATTTAGAAAAGAAGAAACGATAGAGAAGACACCGATACCGGAAACTGAACTACTGCTACCATCGTCGGTCCAATACGAAAGGTCGTCTGTGGACATGGCATTACTAGAAGCAGTAAACGAAATAGAGAAGGGACATGAACAGAAACCGTTGGTAGACGAACCAATGGAAGATCATGAAATTGTGGTAGAATCAGAACTATCCGACCATGATAGAATCATACGAATGGAGAATCAGTTGATGACAGCAATAACGGAATTAGTAAGAATCAAGAACGAAAACGATGATCTGACAGAAAGATGCGATGACCTGGAAAGCAAGTTGGAAAAAATGGAAGAAGAATTGAAGGGAAATAAAGAAAACAAAGGGAAACAGGCATATATCCCTAAACAAATACTGACGAGAGCAAAAGAACTGATACCGACCTTACCAACAACGGAGGTACGAAAACAGAACACAGATTCAAATGAAGCCAAGCCGACCTACAAGAAACCAAAGGATTCGTTCGTAGAAGTAGCGAGGAGAAACGAAGATAAGGAGTTTACTACAGTTGTAAACAAGAAAGATACAAGGAAAATGACAAAATTGGGTGAGATTAAGAAAACAATCCAAATCCCAGAAAGAGAAAGAAGGTTGAGTAGTAGATTCAATCGAAAAGCTAATGGGAAACAGGGATTGCCAACGAACATTGGAGCGGAAAAAATAAGACTGGAGTTGAAGGAAATCCTCAAGGGACTGAACTTCGACCCATACTTCGCGAAGGCAAACACCACCAGAATGGGTGACGTGTATTTGTGTTTGGCAAATACGAGAGCGTCCGAAATAGTGAAGGCAAAGGATGCAATGACCATGTGCATGAAAAACATAGGATTAGAGGACTTTGTGTGGACGCCGGATACTAAAAAGGTGAAAGTATACCAGTCAGACGTACCACTAATGAGAGACGGATTCGGTGGGGAATGGAAACCACAAGACTGGCAAGGAGAGAACGCCTTTGATAAACTAGCAGCAGATATAGAAAGGAGCAATCCGGGAGTGTATGTATGTGCAAGACCATCATGGGTTGGGAAGTTGCATGTCATGAAAGAGAGAAAACAATGGAAGGCAGGTTTGATAATCCTGTGCGAAGAAACTGACATGCTGAAAGGAACACTGGGAAGACAAAATCCGAAAATGTTTGTAGGAGGAAGAAACCGATACTGCAGACTATGGAGGCAAAATGCGGGAACGGTAATATGTGACAAATGTTTGAGTGCAGGACACGGTGGAGCAGAATGCAGGTCAAAATCGAAGTGCAAATAGTGCAGAAAGGAACACCACCCCTTGATACAGAAATGCCCAATAGTGGATTGTGCAGCTCCAAAGGGAACATGCTGCATGCATTGTGTGAAAGAATGCACACTGTGTGACAAAACTGGCCATTATACGGGATATAAATATGGTTCAGTATTGACGAAGGCGAGAAGTTCACCACCGAAATACGGAAAATCAACGCCAATAGATGCGGATAGCACTGCAGTTGACGGAATAACGGACAATAGCAGGCTGAGGATGAAAAGATCGGACGAAAACCAACGAAACACTACGATTGGAGAACAAGCATTGAACAACAAACAAGAAGGAGACAACACAACAATCCCATCCGAACGAAAAAGGTCCTCGTCAACACCACCGTTGAACAGGTTAAGAGATGAAACAAAAACAAAATCCGCATGGTAATGAAGATTACAACCTGCACGATAAATGTTGGAGGGGGTGAAGGAAACAGAAATATAGTAAGGGATCTGTTATAGTTTGTTGATATATTTTTTATCTTAGATTGTCCAGTTACTGCAAAAGGAGAGTATGTGGAACACGAAAACAGAGAATATGAGATGGTATCGAGTATTAGAGATGGAGACGTGGAAGTATATATAAGAATAGGACTACTAGGATGTTTTGAAGTTGAACAACATGAAAAATAAGGAGTGGTAATAACTTATGAGGAAGGGAAAACGAGAGAAAGAAAAAGGATGGGAGTGGTATATGTAAGACCGGAGAAGGATGTGACGGAAATAGATAAGTGCCTGGACGGCATGAAAAACTGCAACATGATAATAGGAGACATGAATGTGAGAAACCCGATATGGGGAAAAGAGTCAGGAGACAGGCGTACGAACGGATATGGACGACAACTAGCGAAATGAACAAGAGAAAACGAATACGAGATAGCGAAAATGACGGAAAAAACATTTAGAAATACCTCAACAATCAATCTAACCCTTTATAAAAAGGGGACGAACAAACCGAACAGAAGAACGACTGACAAATACACACTAGAACACACAGGACAAATAATAAGAATAGAAGTAGAAAAGCCGGCAAATACGACGAAGGAAAACATAGCCTGGAAAAAGGTGGAATGGAATAAAGTGGGAGAAGATTTGAAAACCAGTGATGTAGAAAAGGAAAATATATGGGGAGAAATAAGAGGGATAGTGGACAAACTACCGAAAGTAGTGGAAGGGAGAAAGATAAATAAATGGTGGATGAAAGAAATGGAGAACATGTCGAAAGATATGAAAAGGATGAGAAGAAAGTGAGCCAACTCATGGAAATTTGTAAGAAAAATACTAAGGAACAGGATGTTGACTAAAAGATACGAAAGAATGAAGGAAGAGCGGGGAAATATGCAAGATCCGGAGATATTCAAGGCGATAAAGACACTGGAAGGAAAAAGAGCAATACCCCCGATAACACTCGAAGACGGAACACGAGTATTCGACCATGAAACCATGAGAGATCTAATAGCTGATCAATTAGACCCAAGTGATGAACAACAGAAAGACCCGTAGGAAATGATAAAAGGCATAGTAAGCGATGAGGACATCGAAAACGGCCTACAAACATCTCCGACGAACACGGCGAACGGTATCAATAAAATAAGCTATCTATTCCTCCAGTTCTGGAAAAGAAAAGAAACGGATTCATTCATGAAAGTCACGAGGAGACTGATTAATGACGGATGTGAGGAATGGAAGAAGGCTGAAACAATATTGATAAAAAAGGAGACAAGGAAAGATACGATAAAGTGAAGTCATGGAGAATGATATACTTATTGCCTACGATGTCAAAGGTGGTAGACAGGATAATCCTGTTGAAACTCGCAAAGACGGTCAGACTGGAAGAAACCCAATACAGATCAAGAAAGAATAGATCAACCCACGACGCGATGAAACAAATACTGGAATTCCTGGACTACAACAAAGACAAATGAACAGGAATATTGTCATTGGACGTGGAAGGCGGATTCGACAGAGTGAATATCGACAAGCTAAGTGATATTCTGATATACCGGGAGTACTAACCAGAATTAGTTCACTGGATTCGAGGTTGGACGATAGGACGAAAATAGAACTCTGATTCAGCGGAAAAGTCAGCGAGGAATACAACTTGAACAAAGGAGTCCCACAACGATCGCCGTTATCGCCGTTCCTATTCGGAGTATATGTCGCGGACATGTTCAACCCGAGGTTCAAGACCAGAATAGACTTATGCCAAATGGTCACCAGCTACGTGGACGATGGAGTAATACCGGTATCGACAAACAGTATCAAGAAAACGAAAAGCGAAGTAATAAGTTGCCTAAAAGAGTGTAAGGATATCGCGAGGAAAAGGGGGATGGACTTCAGCGAAAGAAAGATGGACTGGATGGGAATAGGAAAAGGAAATTGGGGACAATTGGAAATAGGAAGTAGAAAATTGGAAATGGCATAATGAAATCAGGATACTAGGGTACAGATTGAATAATAAGAGAAAAAAGTGGAGGGAAGATGTGGAATACTGGACAGAAAGAGGAGTAGGGGTGAAAAGAAGTATTGCGGGAATAGGGAGAAGGTACGGGAGCGAAGGAGGAATAGGAGCATGGGAATGCATGAGACTGGTAAATAGGGTATACATGCTAACGGTGTGCTACGGCCTGGAATTCATAACGGAAGAGACGACACTGACCGATCTACTTCAAATAATGATAAACCATACGATAAGGTCAACCTTTCCTGCCCCAATAAAGTACGCGAATAAAATACTATACGCGGGAACGAACATACTACTAATGGAAGTAAGACTACGAGAACTCGAACGAAAGGCATATGCAAGACACGTCGAATACCAATGTGGAAAAAACCTACCATGGTACGGATGCTTAGCAAACAAATGGAAGGACAATCGGATAAGAAAAAGAATATGAGACCTCGATATACGAAGAACGACAGTACTGAAATTCGAAATAGACAAAAACAAGGAAAGAAACATCCGCACACATTTCCACATGATGGGAAGAGAGAAATTTGGAAGAAATATGGATTTACACCGACGGCTCAAAAAAGACGAATGAAGCAGCAATGGCATGGGTGATGATGGAAGGAGACGAATTGGTGGAAGAAGAACAAGGAATAAGAGTGCTGGGAGATTGGGATATTACAAAAATTGAAATATGTGCAATCGGGATGGCACTGAGAGACAAGAAGAAATTGGGGAAGGAAAAGATCAGAATAATGTCTCATAGTATAACAGGGATAGAGATGATAAAGGAAGCAAAGGAAGAAGGAGATTTACAAGGGATATCGGAGATGATGAGGGTGGGATTGAACGAATGGAAGGAAGTTGAAATTGTGTGGGTACCAGGACATAAAGGAATAAAGGGAAACGAGGAAGCAGACCGAGTGGGAAAGGCATATTGAAATCGAAAGCTAAACGAAAACGGAAGATGGAAAAGCCTCGATTACCCGAGCAACAACACAAGTGTGATAAAGAAATGGAGAGTGTAGGAAAGATTAGCATGGCACCACGACAGCGGGCACGATTACTACGAATGAGAACCCAAAAAACGGAACGACATGAAAAACATGACCAGGTTAGACTATTATGTACTGATGCGGATAAGATCCGGTGCGGACGAAAGGGGTTTTGCGGACTGCCCAAATTACGAATTTAGACACCACTTAGCATTATGCCAAAAGTACGATAAGTCGAGACCGGAGCTGAGTGGACTATACGACGACAAAAAACTCGATGAGTGGAAAAAACGGTGGGTGGATAACGAGTACCTTGGAATCAGCAAAAAAATACCTTGCGTCAGATCCGTCGGCGTTGCGCCCTGACGGAAGCGACGTCGCTTCTGCGTTCTCTACGCCCGGTGCGCCCTGAATTTCGTTGCAACGCCCGCTATCTCCTGACGCTACGTCGCGTCGTACTGACGCCCGGTCTACACCTTAGCTCCGGTTCTCTTCACTTCCTTCTCATGATGGCGCCAGCTTCACATTGCCTCTTCCGCGCCCCCTGACGTATTTCTCCTGCTATCTCTAACGTCGGCCTGCGCCCCCGTTCCGAATCTTACGTGTATAGGGTAAACTAGCTAGTACTCTTTATTCTCTA
>Ga0307507_10010515_pt1 | contig 11938 bp, 3 predicted proteins | sample 7_EM_MG_FD_207223 | JGI IMG/M metagenome (GOLD analysis project Ga0307507, IMG submission 207223) | Populus trichocarpa ectomycorrhiza microbial communities from riparian zone in the Pacific Northwest, United States - 7_EM | ecosystem: Host-associated > Plants > Roots > Unclassified | place...
TGGTACGTACGAGAAGTAAAACATCAGAATGAAGTTTTGCGTATGTAAAGGCTGTCTTAGTCCCACGGACGAAGAGAAGAGAAGATTTTAGTACTATATATATATATATGTTAATTTGGCTGCTCGGAAAACTTGCAAGCAACACACTGAACGACCATATGCTCTTTTACTGTATTAATAACTGTATATGTAAAGACAATATGCTGTGTGGTAGTGTAGTATTGATTTTATCGCTTGAAGAGAATTTTCGTTGTTTTGATTTTGACGGTAACTTTATCTTTTTAAAAAATTAATTTGTCAACAAAGGATTGCTATTGCTAGGGGTTACTTTTATCTTTTTAATTTTCTCAAAACATTATAATTATTTATTTACTCTCAAGCTCAAAAAACAATGAATAGATGGGCAAGAGTGTTTAAGCCTTCATATTTTTTTTGCAAGATTATGAAAGGACTTTTCTATCCTTACATTCGGGAAAAAATAAGGAAAAGATTTAGGGACGATTTCATCTTTTCACGTTAGTTTTTTTGTGAATGCCGGAATCACGAGGGGTACTTTGAACTTTTCACTTTGATTAATTAATTTTTAAATCAAAGAACAGTTGGCGCGTGGGATGCGTCCGCGATCTTATTGCGGCGCGTGCGGTGTATCCTCATGGCCAAATATTCTATTATGCCCTGTCAACAGAAGCGTCGCCTCGCTCTCTTCCTAATGGTGCAACGCGTGGTGGTGGTTGATGGATGGTTTTTTGCCGGTGATCGTTTCTTTTTTTTTTCTTCTTGCTTTTCTCTCTCTCCCATAAAAAAATACACACCTGTCCTCTTTTCTTTTTGTTTCTCAATTTTAGTTCTTAAGTTTTTTATTGCTTATTTTAGTCATTGGCCCTTTTAGAAAAGTTTTTAATGTTTTCAATTTCATCCTTGAATTACAATTTGTCATGGATTATTGTTTCTGATTTGATCGTTATTCTTTTGATTTCTGATTTTTTTCCCTGACTCTTTTTTAAAAGTTTAGTTGTTTATTTCATCCTTTAATCAAAGTTTATGTTATTTTATTTTTTTCAATTTAGCCCTTATTCTTTGATTTCCTTTATCTTTTGGTAAAGTTTTTTTCTTTTCAATTTAACACTCTAATGTTAATTTTTTATTTTGATTGTCAAACTTTTGATGCCCTCATTCTTTTAGTTATAGTTTTTTATGTTATAAATTTTTTTCTCGGTTTTATCCTTCGACGTTTGATTTGATGGGGATTGGGCTTCATGATTTTTTCATTTGTCGTGCTTCTGATCTAATAATACAAGTCACGAGTTTTAAGAGTTGGTATGATTAGAAATTCCTTATTTTTCCCATTTGTTTTTACGGTTTTATCATTATGTATTATTTTTTTTCAAAAAAATTGGTTTTGTAGTTATCTTCAATTTTTTTTTTCTATTGGTTTATCTCGATATTTTTTTAATAGTTTTTTTTTAAAAAAATTGTTTTGCATTTAATTTTTGAATGCCTTTTATTTTATTTTATGTTGATGAGATTTATTTTATAAAAAAATAATTATTTTGAAATAATATTTTTGATATGTCCGGCCTTGCATAATTTTTTTTATTCACTCAATTTCATATGTATTTTTATTTTTATTATCTTTTATTGATTTAAAAAAAATAATTAGTTGGTACAAACGGATAAATATCTCATTATATAAGATTAAATATCTTGATCTACATCAATCTTTATTTTTTTTCAATTTATTTTTTAGTTGTTGTTAATAACTTTTATTTTTTTTATTTAAATTGATAATTATCAATTTATTTTATTAGATGCTTGGATAAACTTTTCGAATTACACTCTGAACTTCTTATCTAAAATAACATATCAAAATAGCTTGTCTAACCATTTTTAAAAAAAAGTTGCAGCTCACGATAGAGCACGTGCTAAATATCTAGTTATTATTAATCCTAATAGATAGTTAATTAACATAGCACAACTGATTCATACCAACCAAAAATTTTATAATGCATAAAGAGTAATTAGTGACATCATATTAGTTATTTTCTGAAATTTACTACACATGAAAACAAGTAGGAGAGAAGATAAAAACCATACCTATAAAAAATAATAACAATATCTCTACAAAGAATTTATTTCTTCTATTTTTATCTGTTTTTTTTTTCAAAGTCACATGAAATACTAATAAAATACAACTACTTAGAATATTTAATTAATGTGATAAACTTGGCAATTTGAAAAAAAAAAAAAACTTATAGAGAACAATATATATAAGTCGCTCTTTTAATTATGAAAAGAAAAATTTAATCTCCGAGATTCAAAAAATTTTTTTTTTTTTTTTTTGACAAACTCAACACTTTGACCTACGGAGGGTGAAGGAGCGAAAGATCTTGTTTCCTTTTTTCTTTCGGTAACATAATGAAATACAGCTGTCAATATAGATTGAAGGAATTGCCAAACCTCTTATTTTTTTCTCGTTGTAAATATGAAGTTGCAACTCACAATTAACAATTAATTAGTAGTTAGAACAAGTGCGAAGCTAGAAAATTTATTGTTACATTAAAAAACTATACAGTTATTTTATACAATATGTATATCTCCATAAATATTTATATAAATATTCTATATATTTATAAGATGTTTATATTAAATATCTTATAACTTAAATATTTATATTAAATATTTTAAATATTTTTTAGATATTTATCCTAAAAAAATCTATATAAAGCAAAACTTCAATTCTCTAGGTTAAGAGGTAAAAAAGCCAAGCTCATCTCTTTAAGATTCATTTCTCTATAGAGCACACGTCTAATACAAGATTTAAACAAGATTTAAGAAATATTTAATTTAAGATAATATTTATTCTTCTTGTTACATGTACAGACATTATACTGATTTCAGCATTGGAGTGGGTTTTTTACATATATTGCTAGGTCTAAATTCTCTAGATTTAGTTTTATCAGCTCATTAAAAGCAATCAGTCTCTTTACTAAGTATTTTTTCCAGCATCATCGGAATATATTAAGAACGAACAATTATTAAAACATATAAAAAATGAATTTAAAAATTATATATTAAGGACTAAATGGTAAGTTATTGTGTCAAGCTTGTGGAGAGTCCTACGCACTAAAAATTGACTCGCAAGTCTGTCAACATATATAGGTGAATTTACTCACAAGGATCGATGTAGCTTATAAATGGAATTAAAATGTCACCAATCTTAAACTTGTCGAATTGAAAAAGAAAAAAGAAAAGATGTCGTCAAGAACACCTATTCATCTTTAAATGATCGATCGTGCTAGGGCCACAAAAAAAATGACAGGTGGCTTGGTCTAAATTGAAAAGCAAATTAAGGCATTTGAAAAGCTAAGTGTGGTAAGAAAGAATCCAAAAATCATTGGAGAAAGCAGCATTAGATATCTGGGGTCACATCCCTCTGCGTTCGTCCCCACAGTCCACATGGAATGCTTGTCTAATCCTGGGTATCTTCCCATATAGTATTTGGTTATTTACCCATCCTCAGAACCTGGGAATCGGCTTTATATAAAGGAAAATTCAGTTCTTACCAATCTTAAAAGCCACCACTCCAGCATATATTTGTCATTTTCTTTTTGGGAGATCTTACAGATTGCTTAGCTAGAAAAAGATAGATCTTGCCAGTTCCTTTCTGGACACCTGTATGTAGAAGCTGTGGGCATGTGTGGATCAGTCCTTGGAATATTTTTTATATTCTGGCATGGACTGCGGATTAACTTGGATTTCCAGCTGATTTATTCAATATTTCGAGTCCAATCAAATCATTTCTTTTTGCTAACATGTACTACTTCGGGTCTATATCCTTCCAATAAAAATTATACACACACACACACACACACACAATCAACTTGATATAATCGGATTCATGAGCTTAGTTAGTAGCCCTTATGATCTCAGAAGTTACCCTCAAACCAAAGAATCATCTTCGTGGGTTAATCAATTATCTAACCCCTCCTTCAACTCCATCTCTCTCTCTCTATATATATACCCTTTCCTCTCTTCATCCGTATCTTCACAGCAAATTCACACACACAAAGTTTCTTGTGATCCTGCTCGTTTTCAGTCTGTATTTTTTATTTTTTTCATTTTAACGTGCTCCAACAATTGAAGTCTAAGGTATGTGTATGTCGAGAATATTGAAGAGGTGTGATACTGTTGTTGGCCATCAGTTTTTTTTTTTTTGGCCTTTGGTTTAACCACTAGTGGGTCTCTCCTATTTAGCTCCACAATGATTAATTCAGGTGGATTTGTTTGCCTTAATTACCGGGTCATTCATATTCATTCCTTTTCTTTACTCTTACTTCATGGGTTATTCCTTTTAGGGTTAGGGTTGGTCCATTCATACTCGTGAAAGATCTGATCAAGATTATCAGTCTATATTGGCCGATGCGGCAGCATCAAGATTCACAAACTTTAAGGCTTGAGTTGGGGTGGTACACGGTCACCTCCTTTACTCGAAAGGTTCCTTAATTTCTGATGGGAATCTTGATGATGCTGCATCGGCAAATATATGACTATTCTTCTTAATTTACTGTTGCATACCAAACATGTACAACGAGCTCTGCAATTTGATCAAAGGTGGAGTGTAAGTTAATTATCTAACCAAAACCATGAAGGTAATGGTTCTTTAACATATCTCAAGCTACTATTTAATTATGCCTGTTGAATGAATAAATTGTGTGAATATTTTAATTATCATGTCCTTCGGTAGTTTTCACTTGCCTACTTAATTTCCAAGGTTGGTGATTGATTGTGCAGTCAACTAAGTGAGATTTCGTTATCTGGTGTTGCTACAGAACACTTTTATGAATTAATGGAAGATAAGAATGGTCATTAGACGACTAGCTAGTCCTCCCTTTTCATTTTTAGGTGTGGTGTTTCTGTCAAACCTCAGCTTAGTTTTGAGAAATTCACTGAATATATAAAGATTACATATTATCCAAAATTCTTTCGATGTTTATTTCAATTTACACAATGATTATTCTGCACTTTTATGGCATCAAAACGGCAGCCGGAAACCTTCTGTATATAGAAGGTTCTCAAAGGACTATTAATTTTTGTAATCTAAATTCATTTATTTATCATAATTCTGGTAGCTCGATCTCTAAAGTTATTAAGCTCTCTCTTTCTTTTCTGGATTCATAGGAGAGCATATAGCTCCAGGATCACTTCTTTCTTTTAAAACGTTGTCTTGAGGTTATATTTATGCAGCAGCTTTTCCTTAAAACTGAGTTCTTTCTTTCTTTCTTATTTTTTTATTATTATTTTTTTTTTTATAATAAAAAACGTTGATTTTCAGGTCATATTTATGTAATAGCTTTTCCTTATAGCGATTACTACAAGGTGGGGGGTTAGACTTTTCGTTAATTAGTTGAATGGTTCCTCAGCAAATCCTTTGACAAATAACTTCCTCTTGTTTTTTATTTTATTTTATAAATTTCTAGGAAAATGAATATTCCTTTTATAATCGTAATTATCTAATTCTTCCCCCCCTGAGCTTCTCTTTTTTGACTCGTTTTCTTATGACGTCTCATGCGTACAAGATCCTAGCTAGTAGCATTTTAGAACAAGAAAAGAATTTTTATTTGAAATGATTGTTGGTTTGACAAAAATTAAGGACTGGGAGATGAATATCTACTGTGAGTCTATGACTACATGTGATGCCTATATCCTATATCTCAGGATTATGAAGAGAGATTAAATAAAATAAAATAAAAATGTTATGATAAAGAATTTTTTTAGATTATAAAGTCCAACTCAATACTGTTGTGCTGATATATATACACTTCATATGAGCTCGTGAACCTGTCTCGCTAATCAATACGAAGGATTTAGATTTGCTGAAAAATATAGATCAAGGGCTCCACCGCCCGATGTATATCTTTCCGTCGTTCTTTCTTTTTTATAATCATGCACGGATTAATTGCCCTATGAATTAGCTAGCTAGCTAGCTACACCCAAATAATTAGATTGATATCAAAGTGGCTGGGAGTGCGTTAGCCTTTTATTCTGGGCGAGTTTTAAAATGTATTACTTGGAGAAAAAAAATTAAATTAATATTTTTAATATTTTTTTAAAGATTGTGATACATTGATATTAAAAATAAAAAATTATTTAAATATATTTTTAAATAAAAAAACATTTTAAAAGAAATGCTATGCGTCATTATATCAAACACACTAACATATTTGCATGTTTTGATCATTGCTCAATCTGTAATTTGTCTTCTAGGTGGCTCGCCTTTGGTCTCCTCATGCGCTTAATGAACTTGTCTGATTTATCGGGGGGAAAAAGAACAATGACTACAATTATTGTCTATTTTAGAGATCATTTAGTTCTTATGGTGGTGGCGCTAAGTACAGATGAGTGAGTTTTCAATCTCCAGTGATATTACAACGAAGGAAGGGAATAGGAAAAGCAAGTTAAGGAAGGTACCTTGCATGTATATGCTTAGTTTTGTTTTATTTGAACTTATTGATGGAAAATGTAAACCTAGATTCATTGCTAAAGATCAATGGTAACACAGATGATATTTGAGTCATTCATGGCGCTGCTAGCCTAACTTGTGGCAGCCACGTACCAATCTTAATTTACATTACTGATATAGCCGTTGACGATAATAGATTCAGACTCTTTAGTTGAAAGGATGACATTAAGAGAAGAGTTCGTAGCTCAAAATAGGCATCTTGTTTATTCCTCTAATACATTCTTTATTATCTATCAATCGATCCTCTCTTCTTTTGATTCAAACGCATAGTGTTCCAAGAAAATAATTTCTATGAGCCATTACTAGATTTAACAGTTTTATTGATGAAAATTTTTGACGTACAATATTTACACTAACAGTTCATTTGTGATTATTTTCCCAATACAATCATGGACAAAAAAATATTTGTCAGGTTAATTCTGTTGATAATGTTATCTGCAAAACTTACACGTTATCGTATTTTTTTTTCATTGTGAATCTCTTGGTACATACCGTAAAAATATTCGTGTCAATGTTTATTGATAGATTTAATGATGAAAAAATCGATCGGTAAATTCACCATAATATACCAACTAAATTTTTTTTGTTGGTGTTCCATTTATATTTGTTAATTTTCTGACAGGAAGCTATATTTGTCCTGTTTAAGATTATAGGTCATGCAAAGGGGTTGCATGAGTGATGGATAGCTGCATCTTCTTATTGTGTTTTTGTTTTGATAGATCAAGACAATTCATAATTAAACACCATGGATAATTCAAGATGAACTACCAAGACGAGAGATAGGAACATCAAGCTGGGCCTATACAATACCAACAAGAGCAAACATCTCGGAGCAACCAGAATATTTAGAAACAAAAGACAAACCAACAACGAAAACTAAAAGCAAACATAACCCTAGCTAATAATGCAACTAGAAAACTAGAAAACATTAATTATAAACCCTATATATTCTGACATCAAATGAGAAACCACAAACAGTAGCTTGTGAAACCTCAACCATATTTTGAGATAGAGATTCCACAACTAAATAGCCCCACAGTCTGATCTTCATGAGTCTCAAAGAAAATTAGTCTTCACATTAGTACGTAGGAAGACCATGATTAGCTAGAAAAGCTAACGAAAAACGCTGTCAGCAACTAGCCATAAATGACAGAAACCCAATAATCAAAATGCAATTAGCTTCCTCATTACAATGGAGTTTTTGCATGGATAAATACTTGATGAGTAGGAAATTGCAATGTATTTTGACGAAGACAAATGCATATATATAGTCTTCCAGGAAAAAAACAAGAAAAAATAATAAAGACTTGATATCAATGTACACCTAGTGATAGAATGTAACAAAATTATTAACACAAGTTTCTTGATAGAAGGAAATTGAGTGACTGAGAGTGTCTAGTATTTCAGTGTTTGCAAGTTTTGAAAATTAATTTAATTTTTAAAGGTTTGTTCAGGATTACTTTGGTTTTTTTTTATTTTTTTAAGTTATTGTTTTTTTTCAATTTCACCCTTTAATATTTATTTAATTTGATATTGGACTCTGTTTTTTTTCCTACTCTCTACATCTTTTTTTTTATCTTTTTTTTAAGTTAGTTATTTCGGGTCTTTTTATATGTTGTTTTTTGTTAAATTTATTTTATTTAAATAAATTTATTCTTGAATTAAATAGAATTAATTGATTAAATATAGACGGATGCTCATTCCTTTTGTTTTGTTCAGTTTCCTTTTTCAAGGTGTTGTTCTAGCGGTCCATGCAACTTCTTTCGATAATGTCGTGCAACCTTTTATGACGAAGTTTGAATCATCTTAGTAAACTCTTTTTGTTGTGGGTGTTGTCCATAATGGAGTGATGATATGTCTCCAACAATTTTTTTTTCTGCTCCTTATATGTATGAGATTGGTAAATTGTTTGTTTTAGTTAATTGTTGTTAAATATTATTTTAATCATTTGTTTGTTATCGTTGTAAACGCTTTAAATCAGATTATTACATTACTGGATCCAGTCAAGTTAACTACCCTACTGTGATATCAAGTTTTTCTTGCTTAATAAATATGATTGCTCCAACTCTATTGTAATGTTAACTTCACCAATTTCGCGATTTTTGTTTGCTTTCCAATCGGAACAGAGTTCAAAAATTGAAGTGTAAAAACCAGTTTCCTTTTTTACTTGACATTTCATTCAATATCACGCATCAAATGATAATTTAGTTTCCTTAAACATTATATTTATTTATTATAGAGAGGGAAGAATATTTCCAATCCACTCCAATTAATTAGTCAAACGCCAGACAATATCTCAATGTTAGTTAAACAAATATAACGAGCTTAATCAATATTTTTCAAAAAAAATTAAATGGTTAATCGGATATGGCATGGGCTATTAATCTTGGATGAAATTTAGTAGAATTTTCATTATGCTATTTCAATTTAATTTAATTTTGCTTGAGCTTATCTTATGGGCTCATATTGATATTATATGATCTGAATTGTGATAGCTTGAAGCATCAACAAGTCCATGTTGTGGGCCCGAATCCAAAACAAATTGGTGCTAAAGACCAGATAGTCATTCTATTCTCATGCGCTAGAGCCTTAACGCACTAAATATTAGGTTGGCCTTTCAAGTGTCAAGCAAAGTTATTAAACCTGGGGTTCTAAGGCTAGAGTTATGGGTTATATAGGATTTAAGTTCATCTGTCTTAATTTTTTAAAAAATTAAAATTAAAATAATATTATTTTAATTTTTTAAAGTTAAACCGAGTTTTAATATGGTTTTGACCGGATTATAGATTGACTCACTAGATTAACTAACTCTACTTTGAATTTTTTTTTTAAATCTAAAATGGGGTTATCCAAGTCACCCTTCATACTGGGTTGTGACCTTAGGTGAAGGGTAAATTTACACCAAATTACTTATATTAGTCATGTATAAGTGTGTGTAAAAAAAATTAAAGTTAAAAGCAAATAAAATTGTGCTTATAAACTTATTTTTATATGTATATGTATAAAAAACTAAAGATGAAGGAAAAAATATTGTGTTTATAAACTGATTTTGTTATTCACTAGTAAAATGATATCTTTGCCCAGTAAAAAAAAATAGTTGTCTTTGATTTAAGGATAATTTGATCTTTTTCCATAGCATATTAGTCATTAAAGCTTTATTCAAGATTTAATTGTCTTTTTAACTTTTTTTGAATACACTAGATGACCTAATATATTCTCCAGATCAGATAATTTAAAACTAACTAAGAGAGGTATTTTTATCTTTTTATTTTTTAAATATAATAAAATGATCAATTTTCCCATTGAATGGAAACAAGATTAAGCTATGCATTGAGAGGCATTTTGATTTTTTCATATAGGCTTATTTGTGAATTTCAGGATCATCGAGGGCACTTTCATCTTTTTAGTTTTATAAATTATTATTTTTAATCTAAAAAGATATTGGCGCGTGAGAGGTGTTTGCGCATTTTTAATGTCATGTGTGACGTCTCTTGGTGGTTGAAACTGCCTTTTTGTTATGTTGTTGGATGTGTCGCTACGTTCTCTTCTAATGGTGAGGTGCGTGTCAGCAGAGATGGCTTTTTTCTTGTCTTTTCTCTCTCCTACCCTAAAAATTACAGGTTGGTCCTTTTTTTTTACTATTTCAAATTAAGTTTTTATTCTTTTGATTTTTTATTTTTTTATTGGCTCTTTTATAAAAAATTTATTTATTTTTAATTTCATCTTTTAATCTCAATTTATCAAATATTATTTTTTCAATTTGGTTTATTTTTTTATTTTTTTTCTTGGTCTTTTTATAGAAGTTTTATTGGCTTTAAATTTCATCCTTTGACCTAAATTTATGATATATTATTTTTTATAATTTGATCCTGGTTCTTTTTATTTTTTTCTTATCCTTTTGTCAATATTATTATTTTTTTCAATTTGACTCTCAAATTGAAAATTGTTGTTGCTCTCTAAGTTATTTTTTATTTTAATTTTAACTCTCATTCTTTTAACTGTTATTTTTTATTTTGAATTTTTGTCTAATTTTTTATTCCATTTTAGTCCTTCAACGTTTCATTACTTGAGGATTAGGCTTCGTGGTTTTTCAATGTATAATGCTTTCAGTTTGATGACCCGAGTCACAGGTTTGAAAAGTTAAAAGAAGTTAACATTTTTTTTTGGCTTTTTTTTATGTCGTCGTTCGACATTGAATTTTTTTTTAAAAAAATAACTTTATGGTTTTCTTTAATTTTTTTCTATCGGGTTATCTAAATCCCATGACCTAGAATACGAGTTTGGAGAGTTAACCCAAACTGGCTCGTCACTTAATGCCTATATAGCATGTCTATCATGCTAGCTTGTTTTGACTCGCACTGGTTTTTTTATCCCTTTGTTAATCTATCTTGTCATTTTGTATTTAATTGGCTAATAATTGAGCAAATTCATTTTTTTTATTTGATAAAGGTTTTTTCTCCAGGTTTTTGTGATTTTTTTATATTTATATTTGTTTTATAGTATTGTTTTTTTTTCATGTGATTGAAATAGAACCAGTTTTTTTTTTGTTTTTTGGATTAGAGCTCGAGTCATTAGATATTTTTTTATTATTAAAAGCACTTATAAAATCTAAATATTTTATAATAAAAATAGTAAGGCCCATGACATAGCATGGGCCCGCCTAGTATATGTGTGCCTGTTAGTACATTGTAGTTAGCGAGAGACATGAGCCAAATCCAAACGCTATCTTTCACTTGTGTAGGGATGGCGTGAAACAATACCCGTTTAAAACCGATTTTAATAGATTAGCCTCAAACGTACATGTTATTAAAGCATTTTAATTTGGTATTAAAAATAAATTTTAAAAAATAAAAAAAAATTATTTTAATATATTTTTAAATAAAAAATATTTTAAAAAATAAATACTACCATATTTTGAAAGAGTACATTGAATACAAATTGGATATTTTATGGATCGGGTACGTTTAAGTATTTAAAATTATATCCTTTGAGCAAATAAGTTAAGTATATATAATGGTTTTGGGATCTGAAATGAGTATGAATAATACCAAAATCTCCCGTGAATATCGATAATATAGATTGTGTAAGACCCTCTATTCTTTTGTTTTGTTTAAAAAAAAAAAAAATTAACCATTCGAAAGGGTGTTTGTTTATGCATTTATAACTGTGTTTTAAAGTGTGTTAGGTTTGAAAAAATATTAAATTACATTTGATTTTGATATACTAATATTAAAAATTAAGTAATAAAAATAAAATTAATAATGGATTATTTACAGAGGTATTTATTTTTATGTTTATAATTATGTTTGAGTGTGTTTTAAAAGTATGTTGGTTTGAAAAAACATCAAATCAATGTTTTTTAAGTGTAGTATGATTTTGATGTGCTAATGTAAAAAAAAATAATGCTCCATTCATAGG
>Ga0307507_10010516_pt1 | contig 11938 bp, 10 predicted proteins | sample 7_EM_MG_FD_207223 | JGI IMG/M metagenome (GOLD analysis project Ga0307507, IMG submission 207223) | Populus trichocarpa ectomycorrhiza microbial communities from riparian zone in the Pacific Northwest, United States - 7_EM | ecosystem: Host-associated > Plants > Roots > Unclassified | place...
CCATCGTGAGATTGGAAACAAGGATCCTTACCGGTCCACGGTGATAAAATGACTACTCACATGGAGTTGAAATTTCAATCGTTGTGGTTGTAGGAGAGACGGAGGATGTACGAAAACATCGGCTTGGGCACTTGTACAGGGTATCATACTATAGATAGCTAATAGGAAGTGGGGAAGGAAGCAAAAAACATTTTAATCACGACTCCAATATACTGTAATGTATTTTATAAGAATTCTGCTTTTTTTATTTTTTATTTTTATTTTTATTTTTATTTTTTATTTTTTATATTTTTTAAACCTTTTTGCTATGATATAAGGCTGAAAAGGAGTTATCTACGAATGGCAGAGTAACTGCCGCGCTGAAGACCTGCCAGACCCCTCTCCGGGTGGAGCCGGACAATTAGCCAACTCTGTAATCTAAATAATTAGGTTTGTTCGTTGAGAAGTCAAGAACATATAATACAGAAAGGTCAAGTTGCGATTCTCTTTTTCAACGCCAAGACCTCGTTCCAATTTGTTTGTGCTGGAGGGCTTAGGCTACGACAACCACTCCCACAGCCCGCTTGGCTTGGGGTGTGCAATGGAAGCGAAGAGTCCGGTAACCTGGTGGGATGTACCACCATACTGTACTCGAGCAGATTGTGTATGATATTGAGGGTGTGGTCACAACGCATGGTGGTGGTGGTGGTGGTGGTGGAGAGGGATAAGTTGGAATCGCAATTATGATACCCGTAGGGGAGTTATGCGGGGGGGATCAAGCATTTCAATTATGATACTACGGTACCTTCCCTGAATAAACTTCTCCCGGTTCTACCGCATAACCGATATCGATAAACTCATCCACCGACTCGTCAAGGGTTATGATGGATCAGGCAGGACATCTCGGGGGCTGTCCTCACTTTACTCGAGTACGGTACCCTCGTTGGGTTCTGTTATCAGATCGAAGGTGTCATGACTAATCAACCCTTCAGATTAGAGCCTCCCCACAAAAAAATGCAGGCATCTCCTACCCTACTGGCCCAAATCTTTTCCACCCAAGCAGCAGAAAGCAGAAATTCTGCTGCCAGTCGCCATCCAACCATATTCCCTTCCACCCCACCCACCACCTCGAGACCGCTGCCAGAAACCTGACCTTCGCGAAGCACCCTTTTCTTTCCTCTCGTGTGTACCAGTGACTGTCCACAGACTGGCTGGTCCATTAATATTGGGATTCTTTCGTTCGGCTGTAGGCTCCTCTCTCTCCTTTTCCTGTTTGTTTTAGCTTCTCCCTAAGCCTTCGTTCGCTCCCCTTTCTATTGTCCATAAATTCCCCCTACCACGCTCTCTATCCACTTGTTTCTTTGTTGCGCCTACTTCGTTTCTTGGCTGTGCGGCAACCAACCACGTACCGAACTGTACGACACAACACTCTCTCCTCCGCTGGTCTGCTAGTTGTTCGCCAGCTCTGAGCTGTTTCCTCCTTCTCCTGATCTACCGTACCCTATTAGGGCGGTGAGGTGGACTTTTTAGCCAGGGGTGAAGGGGGGGGGGAATAAATATTCCTTTCACAGGGTGTTCGGGAGTGGGACACACCACACGTATTCCCCTCCCCAGTTTGCAGTTTCAGGACGCCACCTTTACCAGCTTCCCTGTCGTGTTCACCGTTGTCACTTTTTTGTTTCTACAGTACCTTCTCTGTCTTGTCTTCCCCCGCCATTTGTTCATCCTTCGCTCTCGCTATTTTTGGCCTCCTCTCCACTTGAGTTTGAACTTTGACCGTCGAATTACCGACTTCGGGTACTAACTACGGCGCCAGCTATAGCCAGTGAATGGAGCTAGGAACTCTCACGACAAACTGTTTGGGGTCCGGAGGAAAGCAGAACCTCTTTTCACAAACGAGGAGCGTCTCGGAAAGCAGCCTTTGGTCGGAAAACCGTGCCAACGGGGCTGCTGATTCGATACAGAAAGGTGGAGGGATGGGAGTTGCGGGAGGTTTGCATGATGGGGCTGCCAAAGGTGGGCGGAGGGATCTGACGATCGAAACGAATCCCAAAAAGGACTTTAAAGACGATGTATGTCCGATCACGACCCCCCACCTACTAAAGATTTGCAGGCTCCCGTTGCAATAAAAATATGGAAGATGCTGACTTGGGGACTTGGGTTTATAGATCATCGACGACCTTAACAAGGACCTCCAGAAGCTACAGAAATGCGTCACGTGTGTTATCTGTCATGATATGCTGTTCGAACCTTTCTCTCTACAATGCGGACATGTATTTTGCTATACGGTATGTGGCATTCCGGATACCCTTTACACCCTTGGAGTCCTCCGCCAGGCTAACAATGATTTTACACAACTTAGTGTATGGTGGATTGGTTAGGGCTGTATAAAAAGAGAACTTGTCCAGAATGCCGAGCTGTTGTCAAAACTCAGCCAGCACCAGCCTATTTGGTAATTCTTCGATCCGGGAGTTTTCTAGCAAGAGTAACAACTGACTGTATTGGGATCGGATTAGATTCGAGACATGATCGAGACTTTCGTCCACAGGGCTGAATTGACGTCTCCCCATGGTACTGGCTCGGAGCTACGGAAACAACAGCGGGAGGCCCTGGCAGCTATAGAAAAGGATAGAACTGCAGAGGGTAAGGAGAATGGCGGCTTATTTAAAGGCATGTTCAACAAAAAGAAGCCGCATAGGCCCCGTGGCTTCAGGGATCCTGCGGACGGAGTTACGAGGTGTCCGAACTGTAGTTGGGAAGTAGAGGATGGCCTTTGCACAGCCTGTGGTCTGGAAGTTCTTGAACCAAGAGGCAATGTTTTCTCAGATTCGGACGAAGATGAATCCGACGAGTCTGATGACTCTGACTCTGAGTCGGATTCGGACGGCCCTCGGTATGACCGCAATCCGGAACAAGAATTTGAGGATGAGGATGATGAGGATGATGACGAAGAAGACGAGGATGATGATGATGACGATGATGATGAAGAGGAAGATGAGGATGATGAAGAAGCCGATGAGTGGCAAGACGAGGAGGATATTCCTGGATATAGTGTGGACTCTCCAGGAAACAATACCGGTCATTCCGGCCCACATGGTATAAATCAGCCACGGGAACTATTCCACCGGATTCACCGGATTCACCAATTGGGACCCAATAGAAATATTCCTACCCCCCAAAACGCTAGTCAAGAGTTTCGCAGAGCCAACGTGTTCAGCGTGTTCCCTTCAAGCGAAGCTGAAGAAGGCGGCAGGAGTGATGATACTGAAGGCAGTCTAGCAGATTTTGTGGAACACGACACACCCGAAAACCGTCGTCAATTACAACGGGGAAATGCAAGGAGTGGCAATAACAGCGCTATTCAACAGATTACCATCAATTCATCTCCCATTCTTATCTCGTCTACCCCGACCGCTCCCTCAAATGTGCCTCCGCGGCGTCGTGGAAGAAGGGTTGTCTTGGAAGACGAGGATGAGAATGATTCGTCGTTTTCCGGTGCTTCCCCCGGCCAGTCAAGGCTGAGAAGTATCAACGATTTTCCAACATGGGATGATCAGTTCGGATATTCGCCACTAGGGGAAGTGACGACCGCCAGCGAGAACGATGACGATACCCTCTCAAGCCCACCGGGTCGTAGACTCCAGCGTGGTGGACCACCGAGCAGTGGCGGGGGCGGCAGCGTTCCAAGTGTTCCAGAGGAAGATGAAGAATCGGGTTCCGGCAGATTTGGCGACGACGACGATAGCGAGGATCAAGATGGTGATATTGTCATGACCGGCACTCGGAGCCACGCAAGGAGGGGTGCCAATGGCACCAGTGGGCAGAGAAGAACTCAGAATAGGGGTGGAAATCGCACCCGGCCCGTTGAAGTTCAGGATTCAGAAAGTGATCTGGATATCCAGCCAAGGCCAGCGAGACGGAATGGGAGGAGTAACACTTCATCTAGCAACCGTCAGACACATGGCCGGAACGTGGCTGGGAATAACAGGTCGACCAATTCTCGCGGCAGGTTTAATCCTAACTTGCAGAATATATTTTCTGCTCACCATCAACAGCGAGAACAGACGCAGTACGATGCCTTGGTAAGGTACAGTGTTAGCCCAGCAAGAAGCATTACGCCCGTTCAGCGACAGCACACAGGTGAATCTCGGAGAGCCTCAACCCCACTCAGAAGCGTGGAACAGAGCAATCCACCCGTATCGCCTTTGATTCGTTTGTCGAACGACCCTCCAACCCCGACATTCGTCCCCCAGTTACTGTCATCGCTACCTCTTTCCCCCAGGCAGAGCCCTGCTCAGAATCCCCGTCAAAACCGTGCCGGCGGACCCGGGCCTCCAGCGGAACACCAGATTATTAACAACAGCCGTCCCATCTTGAGTAATCCACCTGCGGACATGCAGCAAGCAAGAACAGGCTCTATAGCGGTTGCTGCCCCCGGGCTGAGGGTTAGGAGTAGGAACTCTAGACAACAATTACGGGGGGCTTCGAGTAGGGTTGGGCTTCGCGGTGGAAGTATTACACCCACACAATCCTTGGCTACTGGTAACCTTGCCACCCGCCGCCCCACTGTTAGTTTGGAACGAGATGCGATATTCGCCAGAGGGGCAGCTATAAGAAGGCAACAAGCTCCCACGAGAGATCCTGCGGGGACACAACTGGGACGTAGAAATAGCCGGATATCATTGAGCTCAAGTACCAACCAACCTCAGAACCAACCTACCGCGGCAGATACATCTAGAGTAACAGCCAGAAGCGGGCAACAAGTGGGCTCAGCATCAGGACGGATCGGAGTTCCTATAGCTAACGGACCGGTTTCGCAACCAAGCGGGGGACCTCTCTGGGCTCTTAGTGACGATAGATCATGAATGTGATTGGAGTAGTAATTTTCATTTTCACTGATTTTGTCTACGGTATTTCCTTTATGCATTGGGCGGTCTTGGGAAGAAGGGGCTCGGGTTTACCAGTGATTTTATCCTTCATTACCTAAAAATCCTTTTCCCTTTCTTTTTTACTTCTCTTATACAATCGCCCCTCCTACTGCTCAGCTACGTTCATACCTACTTTTTCCCGCACTATCCATCATCCGGTACCTATAAAGTAGTTCCTTCTTCTGTTATCTTCGGCGTGAAAACAAAAATGAAGGGTGAAAATTTGTAAGGAGAAGGAGGGTGGGTGCCAGGATAGGGAGCATGCAGTAGTCTTTTTTTCCCTTTATTCTCGTTTTTAGCTTTTTATTCGATGGAGGTTGTAGCTACTGTTTCCTCTCATCCTTTTATGATGCTCCATGCGTTATGTAGGTACGATATCATGTGAGATGAATTGTTTGATAAGAAAGTTTTTTCTTCTTCTTTGGGGTGCTTTTCTCTTCCGCCTATGATAATATTATGATACGGTACCTTCTAACTCTGTTGATTACTATCATAGACGGTCACTCTAGGCTTGGATCCTGCTATTATAGCTTTTTTATATCATACTTATCATTTGCCGCTTGTCATTTGCAGGCTGTAGTCTATATATTATCGAAAATCCGTCCGTCCATCTATTCGTTTAGAAAAAAGGATAACAATGAATAAATAAAAAAAATGTAGAAATTTTACAATCGCGAAAAAAAAACCCAATACAATCCCCTCATAGATCCATCGATCCATCCACCTACTACTCCTCATCCTCCTCATCCACAATACCAGCAGCCCTCCTCTCCATCCTCATCAACTCCCTCTTGCGCAAAGCAATCCTCTGCTGCGCACCACGCTTCTCCTCCCGCAACTGCGTATACACCCAAAACAGCCACATAATCTCCACAAAGCCCCAACTAAACACGAGACTATTCTTGACAGGATGTGTCGTGACTGTGCCCCGAGGGCCCCGGTATAGCCATGTATACCCCGTCAGGAGGAAAAAGAATGCGAGCCGCACGGGTGCCTGCGCGTCCCAGTATCCGCGTGAGACTTCCTCTGTGGAGGAAACGGCGATGAAGTCGCTTATTGAGTTGAGGATGAAGACGAGGCCTAGGAGGGAGGTTGCGAGGGGGTTTAGGTGGAAGGTTGATTTGGGATGTGGCTGTAGATATAGTTAGTGATGGGGGGGGTTAGGGGAGGGGGGGGGGGTTATATATCATACTAGACCTAGGGATTCACCCATTATAAAGACGAAATTTTGTTCTGCTATTAGGCGGGGGTTTGTCATTAATAGGTAGCCGATTGTTAGGTGCGCGGCTATGTACATTCGGATGAGGGTGTATGCGCTTAGGATGGCCATTGTTGTTTGGTTATGGTTATTTTGGAGGGAGGGTTTGTGCCGGTATTGGGGATGTATATAAGGGGTGATGATTTGGAGTATAGACTGGTACCGGTGGGGTTGAGGGTAGAGGAGAGGTCTGTGGTGGAGGGAGGAGGAGGAGGAGGAGGGATGTGTTAAACGGGAGTGAGGTTCCGGGCGGGCTTGGCGGGAAGTGTTTTGCCGAGGGAATTGTCTTGTCGTATCATACCAATACGATAACGTTATGGGGCCGAATCCCGTAGCAATATGCGATTGAATAGAGAAGTACTATGTAATAGATGACGGTTAAGATTATTGATTAGGAAAACGGTAATCAATCATGCAAATAGCAAGAAGAAGAAGAAGAAGAAGAAGAAGAAGAAGAATGTAACAGTTATATAGTGAAGTATGATAGCTCTGTCCTGCCATTAAGTTACCACCGGTTTCCACAATACGGTACTCATAGTAAAAGAATCAAGAAAACAAAGACCTTCAAAGAAACTATATACTATAAGAATGATAGAAGGGATAACAATACTGTGAGCACCGCATGCTAGTCCTAAACAAGATCTGGCTTGAAAGAAAGAAAGTATGATATCATAGAGATTTGAAAGAAGAAGCATTTGAGAAGAGAAAGAAAGAAACCATATATGTACGAACAAATTCCTTAAACTAATTGACAGAAAAGATGGAAGCGTTGAATGCTATCATTGGCGCCGGAGATCTGTTTGACTCCAATTGCCTAGTGCCATAAACAGGGTAAGCGTATAGTATATATGATAGCAGTTTACATAATCATAGTTCTCGAAGAGAATGCAGAATTGCTACTATATACTTGTGCTGGACACGGATAGATGTTCTCCTTCTATAATAGTTATTTCAGAATATCGTAGAGGTTAGCTAGTGCAAGGCTTTTTAGAAGAGAGATCTAACTTGGGATTTGGAATTGTGGCTTTTATCAATTACGGTCATGATTGATGGTTTTGATATTTCGTCCTTTATTTCCTATTATACTTTCTTCTGTGGATGTTTGAAGTTTCTTTTGGCTACCGGTATACTTGTACTTTAGGGACTTTGCCATGGACTTTCCTGTACCTTACGAACAACTCCTGGGATTCAACAAAAAAGGGGTAACTGGTAAGCTTCGGGAAGATGGTTACCGATAATAATCTTCCGTCCGGTTCGGGTCACGTCACTTTTTGAATGATTTCCTCCAAGGATCATGTCCCATTCATCCAAAGCTTAACTTACCCGGCTTATGCAACTTATGTAGCCTCACGGAGGTGGACCCTGAGTTGCGCCCAGGGGGGGAAGAACCCACCTTTACCACACAAATTTTTTTTTTTTTGGTTGGGTTCGAGACCTTATGTGAACTTTTTATGCCACCTGTTCTGATTGAACCGCTAAGAACAGTTCACACACATTCACACACATTCACACCCCCACCACACCATATACCCCCCCTCCCCTAGATATTTCATCTGGAGATAGGATAAGCTAAATTGATTTTATTTTTATTTTTAACGGAAGATGACTACCCCGGCCGAACGCAAGAACCAGCAAGTCTGGGATTCGATCGAGGCGGGAGCATTCAAGCAGGCGTTGCAGCTATGCAATCGACGTTTGAAGAAGGGGGAGAAAGGGGATTACTTATTGGTGAGTTAGCTTGTGTGATCTTCCCTCCCCCTCTAGCTATCTTAAATTTTATCAATTGATTAGTCGACTTCTCCTAGATTCTAAAAGCTCACACCCTAACCCTCCTATCCACTCCCGCCAACACCTCCGAAGCTCTGCAGCTCGCGCAACAACTCTCCTCGAAAACCCCCGCAATCGATTCGGTCGATTGCCTCCGCCTGTTAACCCGTGTATGGAACGGGCTGGGCGCCGCGCACACGAGCGAGGTCTCGCAACTCTGGGAGCGCGCCGTAAAGTCCCGGCCAAAGGATGAAGCACTCGCGCGCGAATGGCTCTGGGGCACCGTCCGTAGTCTCGATTGGCGCGGCGCGCAGAAGGCTGCGATGAGTTTGCAGAAGAGTTTCCCGGGCAGGCGTGAGTACTGGTTCTGGGCCGCTGTCACTTGCTTGCTGTTGCGCAACTCGCTGCCGGAGACGGCACCAGATAGGAAGCTCTTTGGCATGCTAGCGTACAAGATGATGGCCAAGAGTCGCGATGACACCCCGCTCGACGCCACCGTTGTTCCGCCTAGGGCTATGCAGACTTCACAGGAGGTTACTCTTATGCTTGAGTTGTTGGCGTACGTTTCGCCCCTCGCAGCGAATAAGGAGGCACTCGAGCTGCTGGATTCGGGGAACTTGGGTGTGGATTCGAAAATCGGAGCTGGTGATTGGTGGGGGCTTGCGAGGAAGCGGTTGGAGGTGCTGCAGGAGGCTAAGGATTGGAAAGTGCTTTGGGAAGTGTGCAGGGAGTTGGTGAAAGATAAGAAGAAGAAGGAGGATGAGGCAGCACTTGCAGAGAACGGAGAGAAGACTAATGGGGAAGGTAATGCAATTGCGGATAAGGATGGCGCTGCCCCAGCTGATGAGGCTGCCACGAAGGGCCGCGGCGATGACTGGCTGATTTGGGAGTGCTTTGTGAAGGCTGTTGGAGAACTATGGAATAATGGAGAGAAGGAACCGGGGAAGGCTGCATTAGAGATCATCCTTACTCACTGCAGTGCGTCCGCTACCGCGAGAAATCCCAATCTGGCACTGGTCAAGTTTTCGTCGGTATTTCATGACGAGCATGGTGGGCCTGAGGGTACACCAACTCTGCTGGAAGCTTGCAAGGAGTACTTTGTCAAGACTGGTACTAAGAGCGCCTGTTTCGAGGATCTAAAAGTGTATCTGGAGATGCTTGAGGAAATTGAGGCTGAGGAGTTTTTAAAGTTTGTTGCGGAGCGTGTCTCCGGGATGAGCGATGAGACAGAGGTACATCTGAGATTGAGATCAATATTTAGGCAAGATTTCGAGATGCTAACCCTGTCCTTTAGAAGGGGCAGATTGAGCGGGTCGCTGCAGCAATCAATCATTACAAGTTCATATATCTCCTAAATATATCGCCGATGACACCTCCGTTGACTGGGGAAGTTGTTTCAACGCTAAACGAGTTTATTACTTCTGCGCTAAAGATCTACACATCTAGCCTCTCCCTTGGGCATAATTTACTTCCAACGGATACTCAGTATGGCGACGACGCAGCATTATTATCGGTAATGGGCCTGGTCCGGCTCTCCACATTGTCGGACCCACCATCACAAGTTCCTCTCTACCAGTCGGCAATCATCCTTAATACTCTTCTTCAAAAGTCCAAGCACAACTATCAAGCTCTTCTGTTACTGGTGCGGGTATACCTTCTCCTCGGCGCAATCCCGCTGGCTATGGAGATCTATCCACGTTTGAACATCAAGCAAATTCAAAACGACACATTAGCTCATTTTCTCCTAACCAGAATTAGCGCGTTGCATCCTTCATCCAACAAGACAGAGCCGCTACTAAAAGAAGCGCTCAAGATATACGAGACCAGTCGTAGCCAAACTCCGGGCATGTTAGTGCTGGCCTACGAGCGCGGTAGCTATGCGCAGATGATGGGGTTCGTGGAGTTCGCAGATAGGGTCTCGGGGAGCGTGTGTCGGGGAATGTGGGAGATTGAGAAGCGAAGATTAGCACGACTGCGTCCATCACTAGCCGCGCAGCAGAAGAATGGAGAATTGATGCGTGACGATGACGAGAACATCTGGGACAACCGCGACTTTAGTGTCATCATTTCCTGTGAGCGGTCCTCGCAACGACCCTTCGAAGAGACCTTCCGCGTAGGTGCTACCCCTGGCGAGAATTGGGCCAAGGGATTCTCGGCGGTAGAAAGACTCGTCGAGCACTTCCTCGCCCCAACCACGGTCAGCAATTCAATCCCGGAGCACGTCCTGTCGGTCCTATCCCGCATCCTCGCGGACAAAACAGCAATGACAGAATTCACACCGGTGGAAGCAGAGTACCTCTCCATCATGCAACAAGTCGCAACTCCGACTACCACTACCTCGCAGGACTCCCTTAAGTCCACACTATCAAAAATTCTCTCTTCCCTACCTAAGCCTCCCCCAGCAACTAGCATAACTCCGCACGCGTGGGTCTACCTCCACACCGCAAATGTAATCCTGGACCTCGTCGCAATCCTCCAAGCACACCTCATACCGCACATCAAGCAAAAGAAGCTCACCAACGAGTTATCCGCCGCCCTCGACGCGCTGAAGAAAGCCATCGTCACAAATGCGGCAACTCTAGCGAAGGAGATCGGAGAGGAGGAGGGTAGCGACAAGGAGCAGGAGCTGATCGACGGTGTTCTTGCGCTTGAGGGCGTGGGGAGAGAGCTGAGGACGTGGGGGGTTGAGAGTGGAGTTGAGGCGGTTAGAGCCATTAGGAAGAGTTTAGCAGCAGCGATTGCGGGGGTTGGGAAGGGGAAGTGAGTAGATATTTCGGGGTTGGGAACGTTTTGTTGGGATAGATTAGGCGGTGGGATAGGAAGGGGGATTGGGCGTGGAGGAAAAAGCTTTCGTAACATAGGTTTTGTTTCTTCTGTTTTTTTATGAAGGAGGGTGGGGGGATAGGTAGAACGGAAAGGGGGTACACAAACCATTCACGACTCAAAAACATTCTTATCTTGTTTGCTATATAATGGGGGTATGAGGGACATATTCATTTCTAAAATATCCATCTCTATGCTTTGCCTTCCCTTCCCTCCTGAACAAACAAGAAAACGTGCCCTAAGCACTACAATAAACTAGTCTTGAAAACAATTATCGTTCACTGCGGTGTTGTCACACTGCGCTGTAAGTTAATAGATATACTGAATTCACTCGTTATATATCGGATAACTCAACTACTGATTCGTGTTAAGTTAGTGGGGTAAATCTGGAGATTGTCATTACCGACTAATCTAGTATAGCACCGTGCGAGGGTACAAGATAGTATACCAAGGAAACCCCATACACTACTTAAATACCCTCCTCCTCCTCCCCCAGCCCCGCCCACAACTCCCCAGGCCTAGTACAGTACTTCAAGCTAAAGCTATTTCCAACCTCCCGGGCATCTATAATACCACTACTAGCTACTACTTTTATAAGTTGCTAGGCGTATCATACCTATAAAACTGTTCTGGGGTAACTTACTAGTAAAGCCAGGCAAAGTCAGGTCCCCCAAACACAGACAGATTCAGACCCCTGGTATGATAGAAGATATCTACACTAGAGCAGCAGAGTAGAACAGTATCCGATTCGATAATCTTTTCGCGGTCCGCATATCCCTACTCGGTATTTTGTTCGTTGTATCAAGGGTGCTTCGGCACTCTGTTTTACGGTTCCGGCAGTCTATACCGTACAGTACACACACAAGTAAAAATTCTTGGCAATAAAACGCTAGAGCCGCGTTTTTATTGCAATAATAATAATAATATTTTATTTGAGTTAAAAGCTAGAGAACATGCTATTACATTTCTCAGGGTTATATTTGTTAGAACTCTATCAGATTCTGATTGTTGGTGGGGTTTGTAACTTTTTGCCATAAACATCATGGTAAAAAAGGCGTCCATTTTTGTATCAATCGATCGAACTGTTGTGTATAGATGGTCGGAATTATACGTGAGATTCGGGGGTAGGTAGGGGAGAACCTGGACGGGGAAAGGCTAGTGGATGGTTCGAGGAAGGAGTGGG
>Ga0307507_10010517_pt1 | contig 11937 bp, 14 predicted proteins | sample 7_EM_MG_FD_207223 | JGI IMG/M metagenome (GOLD analysis project Ga0307507, IMG submission 207223) | Populus trichocarpa ectomycorrhiza microbial communities from riparian zone in the Pacific Northwest, United States - 7_EM | ecosystem: Host-associated > Plants > Roots > Unclassified | place...
TGGATCTTGTAAGGATGGGGAGGGGGTGGAAGAAGGAGTTGAGGACTTTGATGGATGAGTATGTTGGTGATTTGAGGGAGCTGAGGGAGGAGAATAGGTTGTTGAGGGAGGAGAATGAGAGGTTGAGAAGGGGGTATTATTGATCGTGATCGTACGTTGTGGTCGGGATAAGTTATGTATATGCTTTTATTCGGTGGAGCACTAGGATGTATATATGACCATGGTTTTCAAGTAACACACATAAAGCTTCACGCTTCAAATTACTATTATTCGCAAAAGGTGTGTATACCTCTTCTCCTGCTAGATCTAGTGCTCCTCCAAAATTCAAATGAAAGCCAGATACAAGTGTCCTCTCGTATACAATAAAACGAGAACGAGTGTTATTTATCCAATTACCTGCGTAGTCCTCCAAGAAAATCAATTGATCAAGATAAAGCGTTTACATCAACCAGGAGTATATAACGGCGGCAAATCCACAAGCACCTCTGAATCCATTCCCCCCTGCAGCTGCCTGGACAACCGAATCCCACTATCCTGATGCAACACCACTCTGGATCCGGTCCCACTCGCTCCATGAGTATACAGTTGCGGACAGCCAAAGTCAACTAATTTAGTATCTTTGGAAGGAATGAATATTTTGGCAATCTGACTTCAGATTTGAACTCAGGATGTGAAAATACATCCAAAAACATCCCTCGGAAGTTTTTCCCATGAGGAATTGGGTTGGCCAAATTTTTGGACATTCAGCAGGGGTCTTCGACAGGTGTTGGGACCCCCCTGGCAGGCTCCCAATGCCAGGGATGACCGAAAAATTTAGTGACAGTTGCTAAACATTGTAATTTTGATTAGAAATCAATAATGTACAATCCGGGAAAAGGAGGGGATCAATGAGCCAGGGTTCATTGAGGGTCCATGGGGATGGGAAGACCCTGAGTTGCCATTTTAGGTAGTATAAAATCATTTTTTTCTACCAGAACGGCTCATCAGATTTGTCCCAAACTCCAGGATCAGATACAGAATTGAAAAAGGAGTTGATTGTGCTATTGTTCATGAATTTAAGGGTACATTTCAGGGTCAGCCAATATTTTTGGGGTAGAATTTCTCATTTCATCAATTTTGAAAAATTGGCTTGTGGAAATTGAAGCATTGTGTCCTAATCTTCACATTTCTGCAATAAAAAGTACTATTGAGGGTTGTGCAGGGTCCCCATATCACAATCACCAAATTAGTTGACTTTGGCTGTCTGCGACTGTACAGTCCCCGGGCAGGGGTATCAACTGACAAGGATGGCATCTGCATCTGCATCATCAACGGTCAAGCTCATCCAAGCCTCCATTTGTTGTTTCCTCATATACCCAATTGGCAGATCGTACGACTGGATGCTGGACTGTGGTGTGTGTGTGCCTGATTTATGACTTCCTCCGAATAAAAGTGAACAGTGTTCTGCAGCATGGGGACGTAGAATGGTTGCACTTCTGCCTTAGTACACATTGGACACATATATGGAATTAATCTGGACACACTATGTTTGCGTGTTTTCAATCAGCAAAAGAGAGAGCTTTTCAGTCTGTGGAACAGGTACTTACTCACTTGAGCACAATAAAAGATATACCAAGAACTTGTCTTGGAGGTCTTAGAAAAAAGTCCCAGGGATTCAGGACACCCAACCAAGTCCACTGTTTCTCGATTAAAGAAAGTTATGGTAGATCGAAATCCTTTGGGCACAACGTTCATCAGGAAAACGTCTGATTGCACTTTCATAACTTAGACTTTAATGTTAGGAACTTTGAGCAACTATTTCTACTTTACTGTCAACTTTCACTCCAGAAATACATCTTTAACTTCAGTCTCTACTCTTTTAAGTACTTTTTTAAAGTCATTCACTTTAGAGGTGCAACTTTGAGAAGACATTATACTTATTTACATAGAACACAGTTAGTCACAAACTAACGATTGCAATTGCACAGCTTGACTACATGTATCTTAACTCATAGGACACCTGATAGTTTCGTACTGCATGTTACTGACACATCCCCAGGTGCCATGCAGCCATTGTAAAAGTACTCTCCTCGTTAACTACACATTTGATCACTTAGGAGATGAACATACCTGAAATGCACAATACTCCCCAGTCAGCTGCACCACCTTTCCAAAGTTTTGCATTCTTTTTGGTTTGTTGTGTCCTGTCATAAGCAGGGGTGAGATAAACAAGGTGAAGTGGGGGAAAAGGGAAAACTGAATATCTGTGGCCCTCCATTCATGAACCAATCCTAGTCAACACCCACAAGCACGAGTTTCAATGCCATCGGTGTGTTGTCAGCATTCAAGACGTTTATCTGGCCATTCAACTGCCCTTTGCTGCATTCCACACATCAGTCAGTCTCTTCTATTTGATGAACAACAGGAGCGGAGATGCACAGAACCAAACCCGCAAGGCTCTTATTCTTGGCTGCTAGTACTACATGGGACCACACGTTGATCGAAGTGTTCTCAGAGGTTTCGAATTCAATGAGGATCTGGGAGGTCCTGTTGATATTGAATGGGCACTCGTACTCTGCAGCTTTTTCAGAAATAGTTGGAACACTGTGGAATTTTATAAGTGAAAGTGCCCAGCCCTTAAGGAAATGACGTGATCATGTACCCACGTGATCCTGGTTCAAATTTATGAACAGGATTTTTTGCGTTGTTGCTTCCTCTTTCCCTCATCATGCCCACTCTGGCTTTCTCTGATATTAGCTCTGGTGGCCATTGCTTCTTATTCCCCTCACAAATGGGAGGTGATGACCAAATTTCACACTTTTTTGTATGTTTTTGTTATCCACTGACACTCGCTCTTGCAGGTTGTCATTCATTTATGCTTGAGGAATCAGGCAACTCTTGCAGTAGTGACTAATGCCCTCTAGCCATTATTGTACTGTGTGGACAGGAGGATGAAGCTAAAGATTTGCGTGGTACATGAATTTCCTGTGCTTCACTCTCAAACAACTTGCTGACTAGACTCTTTTGAAGTAGGTTTACTGTTTGGCACCTTCAGCCTCTTGCTTGTAGAATGTGAGGCCCACCACCCATGTGCTTCCCCCTCTGCCAGCCCTGCATGCAGCACCCTTGGTGCCAGCTCTCCTCATGGACCTCACCCCTCCTGCATTGACTAGCTGACAATGTAGTGCCACTGGGCATGCTGGATATCGTTGCACCCACCCATTTCATGGACTGGATTGTGCATCAAAGCTGGGGGTGGATGATGAGTATGTGGAGGGGGTGGGTGTGTGGAGCAGTGGCCATGGTCAGATTTGCAACCTAACCATATGCAGAAACAGTCCCTATCTACCTCGCCCCACCTTACAGGTATTCTGACTTTGTGGACTACACAACCAATTGGATATGATAGTAGATACAATTTGTACTAGATACTGAAACTAAATGTCATTCTATTTGTCCAAAGTCATTTTGATATCTGAAAGTTGTCAAATCAAAGTTTAGCAAAGATGTCAAAGACAAGCACAAAAGTGCTATGGAAAGATGTATTTCAACTTTGGAAAGTTGTTCAGCAACTTTGAAAGTTCTTGTACCTTACTTTCCAAAGTTGTCGAACTCTGGCAACTCTGGCAACTTTACAACTTTGCAAAGTTGCCAAAGTTGCCCAAAGTTCAGTTGGATGTTTTCCTGATAAGTTGATTGAACTTCACGACAAGAAGAGGTAGGCAGGAGCACCATGGTTGAAATTTGGAACAGGAACTTGACATCCATAGGTCCAGTGAACTCAAATCGTGGTGAATCCTTGCCAAAACCAACTGACTGTACTGGTTTCGCCCTGGATGCTTTAGGGATGGTGGGTGGGTTCAAAAATTTTAGGAAGGTGACCAATAGGTAGTTTCTTCATGTCAGAACCAGATCCAAGTGATAGGGAGAAGCACTCCCTGAAACATAGTGTTTGTATGTGTAAATGTCTGGTTCTGACGCAAACTGTTATCTTATCCTAATATGAGCATACTCTCGTTCCTTGAGCTTACTCATCACGGAATAAGATAACTATTGTGTTGTTTACAGAAATGAATAGGAGAACAAGGAATTCGAGTAGTACACGAATACCTTGCACATATGATAGTGATCCTAGCCCTTACCTAATGGGCCAACCGAACTTGACAATCCTTCATACCATATGGGGCCAGCGGACTCGGCCCAGATATCAACAAATTGTCCATAGTGATGGCTGGGCCCAACTGGTGCTCACCCACCAAATTTGGGCACACCAGTTCAAAAAGACTTGTGTTTTGTGCCCATGCTGTTGTTGTGCCCATCAGTGTTTAATGTGGGCAACATAACTAGCATTAAAAATTCCTGGGTGGGCCCAACTGATGCTGGCCCACCAATTTTGGGTGACTTGAACTTGGTGCCAATGGTTGTTGTGCACATCAAAATCATACTGCTTCACCTGTGCCACTGAAAAAAATTGGCAGGCATCACTAAAAAAATCGAACTGCTCCACTAGTGCCACTGAAAAATGCTCTGCTGGTGCCTCTGAAACACACTCTGCTGGCACTCCTGAAAAAAAAAATCAAACTGGTGAAAAAATTGTACTGCTTCACCTGTGCCACTGAAAGAAATCAGTGGGTGCCACTGGAAAAATCAGACTGCTCCACTAGCACCACTGAAAAATGCTCTACTAGTGCCTCTGAACACGCTCTGCTGGTGCTGCTGAAAAAAAATCAAACTGGTGAAAAAATCATACTGCTTCACCTGTGCCACTTAAAAAAAAATTGGACTGCTCCACTGGCACCACTGAAAAATGCTCATTGAAAAACAGATTAGACTGCTCCACTGCTCTGCTGGTGCCACTGAAAAAATTGGACTGTTCTACTGGTGCTGTTGAAAAATGCTTTGCCAGCCCCAGTGAAAAAATCGGACTGCTCCACTGGTGCTGCTGAAAAAAAAAAAAAAACTGCTCCACCAGCACAACTAAAAAATTTGACTGCTCCACTGGTACTGCTGAAAAAACATCAGACTGCTCCACCAGCACCATTGAAAAACAGATTATACTGCTCTGCTGGTGCTGCTAAAAAAAAATCAGACTGCTCCACTGGCACCACTGAAAAATGCTCTGCTGGGACCACTGAAAAAATCGGACTGCTCTTCCAGCACCATTGAAAAAAGATTAGACTGCTTCACCAGTGCCGTTGAAAAAAGATTAGACTGCTCTGCTGGCACTGCTCAAAAAAAATCAGACTGCTTTCCTGGCACCACTGAAAAAAATCGGAATGCTCTGCTGGTGCCACTGAAAAAAAATCAGACTGCTTTGCTGGCACCATTGAAAACAATTAGACTACACCAGAGCCACCGAAAAAATTGCACCATTCTACCAGAGTTCTTGGTGCACACAAATGGGGGCACCTACTCATAGGCACATGCCATGCCTTGGCACTCTTGCATGGAGTGTGCATTATGTGAGACTTTTCAATCTAACTGGGGAACTGTTTGAATCCCAAACATGTAGCTGGCACTGGTACAAAATCAAGTGCAGCACCTAAGACCAAAGTCAGGAAAATTTGAAGCCATCTTGGCTATCTCCACAGTTTGATTTTTTTCAGCAACACCAGCAGAGTGTGTTTCAGAGGTGCTAGTGGAGCAGTCCAGTTTTTCAGTGGCATCTGCTGATTTCTTTCAGTGGCACAGGTGAAGCAGTACAATTTTTTCACCAGTTTGATTTTTTTTTCCAGGAGCACCAGCAGAGCATGTTTCAGAGGCACCAGTGGAGCATTTTTCAGCAGCACGAGTGGAGCAGTCCGATTTTTTTAGTGATGCCCACCAATTTTTTTCAGTGGCACAGGTGAAGCAGTACGATTTTTTCACCAGTTTGATTTCCTTTTTCAGCAGGCAAAATTTTTGCGCCCAAAGAGGCAAACATTCTGTGCCCAAAATTGTATGTAGTATTAATTATAAATTTTGAACAGTTCCAATGTTTTATGTGAAGTATTTGAATGTGTTGGTGGTGGCATCATTGTTGTGCCCACAGAGGCAAAAAGTTTGCACCCACTTGGACCTACAGAGGCAAAACTTTTGCCCCTACATAGGCAAACATTTTGTGGTAGTAAGTTTTGCACCCACAGAGGCAAACACTTTGCACCCATAGAGGCAAAAGTTTTGCACCCATAGACACAAAATATTTGCACATACAGAGGCAAAATATTTGCACCTACATCAGTCTTTAAGGCAGGTGCCATAATCAGTGCATGCAAGCCATTTTAAATCATGAAAATTAAAAATGACTCAAACTTTGCACCAATTCCATTGTTGCGCTGATTGGTCTTTCAGGCAGGTGCCATAATCAGTGCATGCAAGCCAATTCTTCAAATTATGAAGTTTGAATATAAAATTTCTGGCAGGCACATGGATGAACACTGGTATATATGAGTGCTAGGCAGAGCAGTCTAATCTTTTTTTCAATGGTGCCTGCAGAGCAGTCCGATTTCTTTTCAATGGCGCCAGCAGAGCAGTCTGTTTTTTTCAGTGGCACCAGTGGAGCAGTCTGATTTGTCAAGTGGCGCCAGTGGAGCAGTCTGATTTTTTTTTTCAATGGCACTGGTGGAGCAGTCTAATATTTTTTCAACAGTGCTGGCAGAGAAATGCAATTTCTGTGGTGCCAGTAGAGCAGTCCAATTTTTTCAGTGGTGCCAGCAGAGCAGTCTGATTTTTTTTCAGCAGTGCCAGAAGAGCACTATTTTCAGCAGTGCTAGCAGAGCAGTTTTTTTTTTTTCAGCAGTGCCAGCAAAGCATGTTTCAGAGGCACCAGGGGAGCATTTTTCAGTGGCACTAGTGGAGCAGTCCAGTTTTTTCAGTGGCACTGGTGAAGCAGTATGAGTTTTTCAGTGGCACCAGCTGAGCAGTCCAATTTTTCAAGTAGCACCATGAAGATATGTGTCATTTAGTTTGAGGCAACAAAACCATTCCAGGTGCCTGACTTACCAAATATGGAGTGGCGGCAACCAAATATGGAAGGGTGGCATCACATGTGGATCATATGAAATGGTGCACTGCAACACACTCAAAAGCAACACAATGCAGCAGAAATACAAATACATTCATTTAGTCCTAGAGAAGTATACAATCACCTGGAATAGCTTTGTCAGTGGTTGAAAAAGATTTTATGACCAGACATTGAAATGCATCATTTAGTGCACAAATCTTCATACAAACCAGTTCCATTACCTGCCATTTTGGAAACATCAACTTATATTTTTTTTTTCACATTGGAAACCTCTTTTCCTACCTATCTGAATTACCCCCATAGTACTTAGACTATGTTCTGCAAAAGTATGGTAGTGTTTGAAGAGGAACTAGGCAGTGAAATAAGGTACAGAAGTTGTTGGTGTCTATATTTAGGCTGTTTTGTCCATTCTTTAACCTCCCACCACACTGCTGCAGAGCAGGATACATCTGTTCTAGTGTATGTTTACTGTATTTTACAATTGCTCTGATTAATTTTCTTAACAACTAAACCATGCAAACAAAAGTTGTCAGAGAGGTCAAAGGACTTATGATTGGGGAAGGTCAGATGTCTCAATTATGGTGACATTTCATTCCATTGTTCCCATATCTATCTCAAATGCTACAGGGAATAGAGAATTGCATTATCTTGGAGAACAGGGATACTTTAGAGGATTTAGTCTGCAATCTACCCTCCACATTCTACTCTCCACAAGTATTGTGGACTGCTCCACTGCACTGCTAAAAAATGCTCTGCTGGCACCACTGAAACATGCTCCACTGGCGCTGATGAAAAAGAAAATCAGACTGCTCCACTGGAACCACTGAAAAAATTGTACTGCTTCACCTGTGCCACTGAAAAAAATCAGTGGGTGCCACTGAAAAAATTGGACTGCTCCACTGGCACTGCTGAAAAATGCTCTGCTGGTGCCTCTGAAACAGCTGTGCTGGCACTGCTGAAAAAAAAAACCAAACTGGTGAAAAAATCGTACTGCTTCACCTGTGCCACTGAAAAAAATTGGCAGGCATCACTAAAAAATCAGATTGCTCCATGAGCACCACTGAAAAATGCTCTGCTGGTGCCTCTGAACTGAGTTCCACTGTTGCTGCTGAAAAAAATCAAACTGGTGAAAAAGTCATACTGTGCCACTGAAAGAAATCAGCAGGTGCCACTGAAAAAATCGGACTGCTCCACTAGTGCCACTGAAAAATGCTCTGCTGGCACTGCTAAAAAAAAATTAAACTGCTGAAAAAAATCGGACTGCTCCACTAGTGCTGCTGAAAAATACTCCATTGGCACCTGTGAAACACGCTCTGCTGGCACTGCTGAAAAAAAAAAAGATCAGATTGCTCTGCTGGTGCTACTGAAAAAATCGGACTGCTCCACTGGCACCACAGGAATTGGGTTGCTCTGTTGGCACTATTGAAAAAAGATTAGGCTGCTCCACCAGTGCCATTGAAAAAAAAAAAACAGACTGCTCTGCTGGCACCATTGAAAAGAAATTGGACTGCTCTGAAGGCACCATTGAAAAAAAAAATAGACTGCTCTGCCTAGCACTCATATATACCAGTGTTCATCCATGTGCCTGCCAGAAATCTTATATTTAAACTTCATAATTTGAAGAATTGGCTTGCATGCACTGATTATGGCACCTGCCTGAAAGACCAATCAGTGCAACGATGGAATTGGTGCAAAGTTTGAGTCATTTTTAATTTTCATAATTTGAAATGGCTTGCATGCACTGATTATGGTGCCTGCCTTAAAGACTGATGTAGGTGCAAATATTTTGCCTCTATGGGTGCAAAACCTTTGCCTCTGTGGGCACAAACTTACTACATTCAGTTGTGGGCACAAAACTTTTGTCTCTGTAGGTGCAAAACTTCTGCCTCTGTGGGCACAAAACTATGGGTGCAAGTGGGGGTAAACCTTTTGCCTCTGTGGGTGCAACAATGATGCTGCCACCAACACATTCAAATACTTCACATAAAACATTGGAACTGTTCAAAATTTATAATTAATACTACCTTTGATTTTGGGCACAAAAATTTTGCCCCTGGGTGCAAACCTTTTGCCTCTGTAATAGGCACAAAACTTTTGCCTCTATGGGTGCAAGTGGGTGCAAACTTTTTACCTCTGTGGGCACAACAATGGCACTGCCACCAACACATTCAAATACTTCACATAAAACATTGGAGCTGTTCAAAATTTATAATTAATACTACATTTGATTTTGGGCACAAAATGTTTGTCTCTGTGGGTGCAAAAATTTTGCCTCTATGGGTGCAAACTTTTTGCCTCTGTGGGCACAAACTTTTTACCTCTGTGGGGTTTGGTGCACATTCACTCTGACATTTCATGCACATTCACATTGGGTGCACTCTAACATTTCATACACATTCAAATTGGGTACACTCTGATATTTCATAGCAGAAAAATAATGGGCACAAATACACACTGAAAAATAACAGGTGCAGATGCACACTTGGTGCAGGTGTATAGTGACTTGGCATCCACTCACATTTGGTACACATTCACATTGGGCATACTCTGACATTTCATGCAGAAAAATAATGGCCCCAGATACACACTTGGCACCCACTCAAATTTGGTGTACAAAAATAATTCGCACAGATACCACACTGAAAATAATAGACACAGATACACACTTGGGGCAGGTACTACATATCTGACAGTGTCTCAGCACCCACTCATATTTGTTTGCATGCTAGCCACAAACTATTTGTGACCCTATTGACAGCACAAGGTACATAGGTTATGACTCACCAATGACCAATGGGCACAGTGTATGGGTGCCATAAACCCCTGCCAAAGTGGGCTGACCCATTGTATGTGGGGCTCTTTTTCTTGCAGCCCACCCATGGTGCATGGCCAATTTTAGAATCTTGGCCCAGTCATTTCCAATGCCAAATTCATGACAACTTGGCCAAGTCTGCTGGCCCATTGTGGATGGGTGATTGTCACACACTGCTGGCCCATCAGTGATGGACCCATTTGACTGCCCTGACTGTACCTTGGTTGTGCTAATATCTTGCCCAGACTCAAGAAGGTGTGAACAAGACTTGAGCATCCAGTGAACTCAAATTGTGGTGAATCCTTTCCGAAACCAACTGACTGTACCAACCTGAGTGTAAGCTCACAACAACAGGTTGGTGAGGCAAGGATGAGCCAAGCTGGGTGCCAACTGAGTGTCACTCAGACTTAACTTTATATCAGGGACAAAATGAAAATCAATTTTACAGCCATGTGTGGAACATAGGGCGCAGGCCTTTTTTTTTTTTTTTGGTCCAAACAAACAAGTTGATAGAGCTCCATAGTATTCTCAATGTAGCACACTCAAATATCATCTGTTTGGCTTGTAAATAGATTTGTTCAACACAGATTTTGATTTGGTGTCTGGAAGTGTAATTTTTGTAGCAAATGGGAAGGGTTGTTCCATGACAAATTCCTACATAGAATACTGGTGGCCCTCTGGCAACTCCTTACCCTATTACACATAGATTCTGCTGCTCACCTCCACTCTACCCAAGACCATGGCAGGTGGCACTGGGCGTAAACATGGTCATAGTCATGGCTGTGGCACTGCTTCTCGCAGAACATCCAAGCCCACCAACACCTCAAGCACCAGCCTGAAGATTGCCATTCTGCTCTTCTCCTCACTTCACAGTGGGCTCCAAGGTAATCCTGCTCCTCTTGATGAACCAAGTGCACTTGATATGCTGCACAACTCACAATGGCATGTTGAGATCGATGGCAATAGTTGTCAAGGATTTGTTGAGTGTGAATGCCTGATAAGTGACACACTTCTTGAGATCCTTTGAGTAGTGGCATCATAAAGGTGTTGAGCACTTTTTACATGGCATAATGGTGTTGGAGAAGCGATGCTGAAGAATGTTGTGATGTGGCACAAAGTTGTTGCAACAGCAAAGAGTCACCTTTCACAATTTTGATAGATTATATATGTATACTTTGTACGTCCAAATGCAGAATCAAAATATGCATTGAACGAACCTATTTTTAAGTCAAACGGATGACATTTGAGCATGCTACATTGAGAATACTATGGAGCTCTATCAACTTGTTTGATGTAGGAATTTGTTGTGGAACCACCCTTCCCATTCTCTTGTCACAGCTACAAAAATTACACTTCCAGATGCGAGATCAAAATATGCATTGAACAAATCTATTTACAAGCCAAACAGATGATATTTGAGTGAGCTACGTTGAGAATACTATGGAAGCTCTATCAACTTGTTTGTTTGGACAAAAAAAAAAAATGGCCATGCCCTATGTTCTGCACATGGCTGTAATAATATGTAAGAGATGAAGCTGGTTCTGGGAGGTACAGAAGGAGTTAAGGAGAAGTAAATTTATCAAATAAAGCAGAAGGGATTTTGTGAGTTATGCAGAATTCTTCAAAAATAGAAGCTAGATGACAAAGATGTGCTTGGGTGTAAGCTTTTGAGGTGGACATAGGGGTGATCTTGTCCATATGGTGCCAGTAAAGTAGAAAGGCTAGGGAGGTCCATCCTCCAGTAGTGGTGACAATTTCTGGAGGAAGGCCTGCAAGCAATAGCTCTACAGTGCTGCTGATGTGGAAGCTATGTCTGAGAACATGGGCAAGCATGGCGGAAGACCATATTTGTGACAAAGTTCAAGAATTCATTTTTAAGGAGATTCTTCAGTTCGCCAGAGGATATTTTGTATGTGAAGAGTGCAGAGGAGGCAGGAATTGACAAGTTGACTTTGATGTGGTTTTTGAAGGCAGCAATGGGGCATAGGGGGTCATTGTGACAACACACAGTGAGGATAACTGTCACGCTGATACGGGTTAAATCAATTTAACCCTATAAAATTCGATTTTTGCGATTTTAGCATCATACACCTCTGAGGACACTATTTACAATTGCAATGATACAGAGAGTCTTTGAACACGC
>Ga0307507_10010518_pt1 | contig 11936 bp, 12 predicted proteins | sample 7_EM_MG_FD_207223 | JGI IMG/M metagenome (GOLD analysis project Ga0307507, IMG submission 207223) | Populus trichocarpa ectomycorrhiza microbial communities from riparian zone in the Pacific Northwest, United States - 7_EM | ecosystem: Host-associated > Plants > Roots > Unclassified | place...
TCAACCTTGATCCTGCTGTGATGACTCTCCCCTATGGTGCAAATATTGATATAAGGGACACCGTTAAGTACAAGGAAGTGATGAAGCAGTTTAATCTTGGACCAAATGGCGGAATCCTGACATCTCTCAACTTGTTTGCAACAAAATTTGACGAGGTAAAATTTACCTGCAGCTTTTCTTCCTTGGAAGGGCTCATTCTTATCCTCCATTACATATTGTGTGTGATTTATTCTTACCATCGTTACTGAAACCTTACCACTATTAACTCTAATGAAAATTTCAGTTGGCAATTGAGTAGTCCGTTGCACAGCTATTTTCATCCTGATAGACAGCAGTCTAAGTGTTAACTAGTGGGTAGCAATTTTGGGCAAGGGTATTGGACGGTGGAAACCTGTCTTGCAATTCTATTTTTCTGCATGCAGACCTTTTCACTGCGAGTTTCAGGCCATTCTTGTAATTCCAATACTTCCTCGCTTTTGTATTCACATTTTCAGGTCATTCAAGTCATTGAGAACCGAGCAGATCAGCTTGATTATGTTCTTGTGGATACGCCTGGTCAAATTGAAATATTCACTTGGTCTGCTTCTGGAGCTATCATCACAGAAGCTTTTGCTTCAACCTTTCCAACTGTGGTTGCTTATGTAGTTGACACGCCTCGTTCCTCAAGTCCAGTAACTTTCATGAGCAATATGCTTTATGCTTGCAGCATACTCTACAAGACACGGTTGCCTCTTGTGTTAGCGTTCAACAAAACTGATGTGGCTCAACACCAATTTGCTTTAGAGGTATAACTTTTTTCCTTTTCTCTTGATGCATCATTACTGGCGTTTTTCTTATTTGGAAAAAAAGTGCTTAAAAACTGTTGGAGGGAGTTGGAGGCCTAGCTAGGATGCAATAATGCTCAAGTGATTTTGGGCTTAAGCCCGTGGGATGCATAACATGTTCAACAATTTTATCAATTAAATAGCCGAAATAATGTTTGTAGGGAAATTTTCATCATGCCAGACTCTCCCAATATTTTCCAGTCCAATTATGATTGAAGTTTGATAACCATGTAGGATTGGTTTCAGAATTAAGGATCAATGAAAACAGTGTTGTCAAGGGATCTGAAACATGACTAAACAAGAAGTGTACTGAAAATTTCAAGGTTTTCAATCAGATCCCTAGCTTTTAAGGGACTGTTTTTTGACATTAGAATGCTGTATTTGCAATTTTTTGTAGCATTGCTTTCAGAAGTCAATTTCTCTAGATGTTTCATTTTTCTTCAGTGTTCTCTATTTAGGAGTGTTGCTCTTGAGTTTTCATATGTAATGTTAGGTTATGATCTTTGCCACTTATTTTCACAAGATTCTTGTTCTGAGCGTTATAACTTGTGCAGTGGATGGAAGATTTTGAAGCCTTTCAAGCAGCAATGAGGTCAGATGATTCATACATGTCTACTTTTTCACAAAGCCTTTCCCTTGTGCTCGATGAATTCTACAAAAATTTGAGATCAGTTGGGGTCTCTGCTGTTTCTGGAGCTGGAATGGATGCCTTCTTTAAGGCTATCGAAGCCAGTGCTGAGGAGTATATGGAAACCTACAAGTATTTCCTTAAGCCCTCAACTCGATAAATATTGTTGTTTTGATCAATTCTTTACTCTCAACTACCATTGTTTTGCTTTTGCTTGTCTAACCCATGGATCTTGATGGTTTTAGGTCTGATCTTGATAAGAGACGGGCAGAGAAGCAACAAATGGAGGAAGAGCAGCGAAAACACAACATGGAAAAGCTGAGGAGGGACATGGAACAATCAGGGGGACAGTCTGTTGTTTTGAGCACTGATTTGAAGGATAAAGGTCAGAATGATAACATGGTTGAGGAGGATGAGGACATTGAAGATGATGATTTTGAGACGTTTACTGACAAGGAAGATGTTATAGACGAGGATGAAGATGAAGAGGTGGGCAGTTTCTCCTTCTAGTGCTAAGGTTTTGCTAGCACAAGTTGGTTTATGGGTAGGACTTTTTACAGGACTTCTAGGAATTGGATGCCAAGTACTCGTTTGAGAATCACCAATTTGGTTGTGGCTGTGGCTTATAAGTGTTTGGTAATGGTTTAAAAGCTAATATCACAACCCCTTTCATGTGTTATTTTCAGAAGCTACAATTTGTAGCTTTTCAAAAGTCACATCCACTGTTATTTTCGGAAGCTACAATTTGTAGCTTTTCAAAAGCCACATCCACTGCCCCGGCTTTCCCAAATGGACTTATGTTAGATGACATCTCTTGTGTTTTCCACGGGTATTCTTCCCTAAAGTTGACTTCACGTATGCGCATGTGTTTCGAATCAGCCATCTGCATCGTTGACTGCAAACTTGTTTTGACAGGTTTAAGAAATGGTGAACGGTACTTCTGTCCAACCCCACCATCGTTTTTCTCAGTCCTGTGCTCTCATTGATCCTTGTACGCAGGAGATGGGCTGTTGCCATACGGCCGATTTTGTAATTCTGTAGCATTTGAACTCGTTATGCCTTCTATATAATGTCAAATGCATGGATGGTTAGCATGTACAGATCTCTTCCTTGGATTTATAGGAACCTACATGGACTGCCCACCAAGTTATTTGTTTGATATCCTAGCTGGCTTTAGTTGTGTACTCAGGAATCAGGATGCTTCTTGTCCTAAGCGCCAGGCATCTGGTTACCTATGCGGATCTCCTGTGCTCCTGTGCATGTTTTTGCGCTATTGTTACATAAAGATTCTGCTCGCTAGTTTGATTGTGTAAACCTTTATGAATCATAGGGCCTAGTAATCTGACTACAAAAGAAATTCATAAACTCCTTTTCCCTTGCCTGATTGTTCACGGGAAGAATTTGCACCAGATCCTTCGTTATAATAAACCTATATATAAACTACCACCATGGTTTTCCCCCACAGTAGAGTAGTTCTAGTATTATTTACTAGAACTTATTTGCACATGTCAGCATATTATGTACTATTTAGTTAAGAAATGAAAGAAATGTATGTGTATCTTATGGAGTAATGTTATACAAATATATTTCATTCATAAGATCCATATTTTATGAAGTTGACACATCAATTTATATAGAGATTTCATAGAAAAAATCATTTCCTTTTCTCATCGCGCTCATTCTTTTCTTATTTGCAAAATCCCAAGTCTTCTCAGATTTGCACTCTTTTTTTAAAAAAAAAATTGATTTGAAAAAAAAAGTACTTGAATTTTGAAGGATATCATGACATTAAAAATATGTGCCAAGATAAAAGCTCTAAAAAGAAAATTGCTTATAGCAAAGACTCAAAGAGTAACTGCTTTAACAATCAAAAACAAAATTAAAAAGTTAAGAATTTGTTATCATTCGAGCTTGAAGAGGAAGGGAAACTTATTGAAAGGAGGGATGAACTGCAACCATGCCTTGTAATTTCACCATTGCCATTCCGGCAAATTCTTTGAAGCTATTGCATTTGAGTTTTTTTTTTTGAAGACAGTCCCGAAGGATAGAGGTGGGCCAATTTGATTGGTACCTTATGGTTTTATATAATTTGGCAACCCATCCAACAGCTAGATCAAAGAACATGTATTGATTAATTTACATTGATTCAGATGACATAAAATTGATATAATTTCTAAAATTATAGCTACACGGGCATTAGCTGAATTGTGTTTTCGCTGTTTTCGAGTTGTGTGCGACAGCAAAGTGCAAACTAGACATAGAAGAATTTATTTCGTAGTATATATTTTTTTTATTTACTCTTCGTCTTACCATCAGCTTATTTGACATTAACTATTAATTTGTTTAGGAATTTAAGATTAAAAGTGCCTTCGTTTAAGAAATAAAGATGTTCTAGATTCGGTTACTGGATGGCAAGAAGACAAAAAACATGGATAATAAGCGGTGGGGTTTTTTTCCCATTGTGGTGTGTTGGCAGCAAAGAATTGATGGCCATAAGGTAAGATGTCTCCTTCAAGAGTTAATTCCACCGACTTCCGGAGAAACTCAGATCGGCGCCCTTAATCTGTAGGGCTTACACCTCATCCTGCTGAAGTCATGGTTGGAAAAGTGAACTTTTTATCTGAAAGACAAAGGGAAGAAAAGAAGGACGGGCCTTGGTTTAATTAAGAAGATCTACCAAAAAGAATTCTCCAGATTAAAAACCATGTATGATTTGGCTGTTGATGTCGCTATATACCTGAGGACTAAGTCCAAATTCTGAGCGCATTTGGAAATTCATAACTAATAGAAATAAAGACACAATGGCCAATATCCACTAATGAAGGGAAGGATACGATTCATAAAAAGAACTCTGCAAACTCTTGTTGCCATGACCGCTAGAGACAAAATGAAGCTATGCTTCCTCATATTGGAGGTGGAAAGAAAATCCCCTCATCCATTCTCTTGGCGCGGGAAAGCTGCTCAACATCAGGAGACACTTTAAAAGATGCCTCTAGTTTATTTGTCATGTACTATGATTGTGTATGAGCGTGCCACCAGCGCGTGTTGTTATCTTCTAATGCCAAGGGCCAGGTGTGGGATTACCATTTTTTCACGAATACTACCCTCGTTTGGGGAAAAAAACAGAGGAAATCAGTTAGTTCTTTGTAAAACAAGATTGACAGAGGGGAATTTTGTAGAATTTAGTAAAGGATGGTCCTTGTTTCTTTCTTTCTTTTTTTAAGACGTATTACCTTGGTGAATTTTTACTGGTTTCCATACTTTATACAGCCTTTTTCTTAGTTCTTTCAGTTTGAAATGGTACAGTGACCCACATTTATTGTAGGTTATTTGAAGATTAGCATCTCGAATATGACCAACAGAATCTTCAAGGAAAGGACTCAAATATGATCAGCAGAATCTTCAAGGCAAGGACAGCCAACTCGCACTCCTTATTGTGATGACAGTGATGCGTGCATTGTGCTTAATTCAAAGGATATTGCATGTGTTACGTACAGCGGGAGAAATGACGGATAAGTTTCAGGGCTGGTATATATGCTGGGCAGGTAGCACTACGTGACTTCCTGCAAATCAAAGCTAATGTGTAATGCAGCGACCGAGTTCAGGTTATTCATACACGTCTGCTTTGGCTCAAAGCCCCTCCCTTGAAAATTATTTTAAGATCAGCTGGGGTCTCTGCTGTTGTAATTTGGAGCTGGAAGGGATGCTTTTTTAAGGCTATATACATATGTGCCAGTGCCGAGGAGTACATGGAAAACTAATAGTGTTGCCTTGAGTCCTAAACTCGATAAATGTTTTTGTTATCATAATCATTTCTGGGTCAACAATATACCATAGTTTTGCTATTGCTTTTGGCTGTCTAACCTCATCTGGGAATCTTGATGGTTTAACAAGGGCCGATCTTGATAAGAAGAGACGGGCAGAAAAGCAAGTCTGGACTCTGGAGGGAGAGCCCAGGAAGCAGAACACGGGGAACTTGAGATAGGACATGGGAAATCTGTTGCTTTGAGCAATGGTTTGAACTTTGAAGGACACTTTAAAGTTCAAACCATACTCCAAAAGACCCACTAAACCTTTCAATCATACATTGAACTTGCAGGCTGCATACCTGCCTTGCCATTTGATTGCTATCTTTGATTTCATGGAGGAGAATAATGATGGGTTTTGAGTTATGTTGGCAGCATAGAAGTGGTAGTCGTGATCTGGAATCTAGTTGAAACTATAATTTTTTTTTAAAAAAATAAATTTTATTTTATATTTTTAAATAATTTTGATATACTAATATTAAAAATATTTTTTAATATATTTAAAAAACAATCATTTTAAAAGACAATCATTAAAGAATCACGTCACCTCGAAATATGCCTCCTCACGAGTTTCATTCCACGTAGCAATTAATGGCGGAGAGAGAATCTGAAGAAAAGAAACTCGTTGATTGATTGATGTCCACCTTTTTTCTTCAAATGTGATTATCAAAATTTTACTTCTTAGCATATCATTCCCTCGAGAGAAGAAAATGACAAATGGATAACGTGGTGATGTAGACTTGTATAGTTATTATTTCTCTCCTCAAAATGTTTAAGGCCTGTTTTTTTTTACGTTTTAAAAAGATAAAAATTTTTAAAAAATTATTTTAAATTAATATTTTCAGGTTATTTTAATATTATAATATAAAAAATATTTTTTAAAAATAAAAAATATATTTTTTCAATAAAAACACACCTTAAAAAACAGCTAAAAAACCAATATCAAACACCGTTAAATCAGATTCTCCCATCTTAATCTTTTTGTCGATTAGCTGTCATAATAACCAGCCATTAATTAATTAATATATCAATGAGTGCTCACTCACTCTGTCAACATTAATTTCACCAAATCAAAAACAAATCTTAATCGCATCAAATTAAAAATCAGAAAGAAAAGAAATATCTGGATAACGAGTTAAAAACAATCTCTCATCCTTGGAGGTTAGACCGGTTATTTAACGGGTTTTCTCTCTAATTTCTTATAAATGCTTTAATTCGATTTTGAATAACTTGGATATAAATAATTTATTTAGATTTTGATTCAAAAATGATTTTGTATCGATATATAAATTTTTGTAGTTGAGTCTTACATGAAAGTAAAAAAAAAATATTCAAATTAAATCAACATGTAACTACGTTTGGAAACGCGGTTGTATCTATATTTTCAAATTATTTTTTTGTTAAAAATTAATTTTTTTTTATATGTTTTAGATCGTTTTGATGTGCCGATCTCAAAAATAATTTTTAAAAAATAAAAAAATATCATTTTAATGTATTTCAACACGAAAAGCACTTTAAAAAACAACCACAATCACACTTCCAAACAACACATAAATCTAAATGTAAGAGTAGGAAGAATATCAAATTTATAAGCTAAGGAAAAAAGAAACAATAATCTCTATCTTAATACGATAGTAAAAAATTCTTAATATATATTATATTACTCTGTAATTAGTTAATAGAAAATCTTATATGCTCAAGTTATAACTACTTAGACATAGAAGGGAGATAGTAAAAAGAAAATAAAAATCATATGCAGTCCCATGAAAAATATTAAAATTCTCAATTTTATTTTTTATTTTCCTCTTCTTTTTATGTTTAACTTATCGGTTATTAATTGAGCAATATATAATTTTTCGACAATGATAAGAGTAATTTTGTCAGGGAATTGAATGGAAGTGGACAAGACACTAACGCGACTAACTAATTAAAAAAAAATCCTAATATCTTTTTTTTTAATTAAAATTAGATTCCGTTTGATTTGATAAAATTAAAATTGCACGGGACAGTCGGGACTAGATAAGACACGACCGGAAAAAAGAAACCATCATCATTATCATCTGATCTGATATCATCAACTATATAAAAGAAGCCACTATTTGACTTGATAATCAAATTAAAAGCTATCAGTTAAATGGCGAAACATGAAGAAACGCCGGTTCCATGTTACTCATCGTTAGAGGCTGTTTACGGCGACGGATCTCAGCTTGAAGAAGCTAAACTTCGTTTTGATCACTTGAAATCCAAGTTTCTTCAAGTTTTTGGTCACCCCCCTGATGTCTTTGCTCGTTCTCCAGGTTCCAAAAATCCCTCCCTCTCTCTCTCATCAGTCCTCTGTTTGGTTCCCGAGAAAACGAAAGAAATTCAAATTTTTGTTTTTAAGAAAAAAGGTTGATATTGATAGGGTTTCGTTAATAATACGTGCACGTATTTTACTGAATTGAACCAGTTTCTTCAGCTCAAACATCTCACACTTTCTCTCGACATAATTTATCATCTGTTTGATTCGCTAGAAAACGAATGAACAGGAAAGAAAGAAAGTTAAATTTGAAAAATCGGGTTTATTTTATTAATTTAAGAAGATTTTTTGGTTCTGTTTTTTTAAAAATATATATATACAGGAATGACAGAAATAAAATAACGTACTCGCTTTTTAAAAAAATTTGTCAGTATTATTTTAATTTTTTTATCGTATTTTTGCAGGGAGAGTGAATTTGATTGGAGAACATATTGATTATGAAGGCTACTCAGTGTTGCCAATGGCAATAAGGCAAGATACTATTATAGCAATCCGTAAAAATAATGCAGAAAAAGTCCTTCGAATCGCCAATGTTAATGACAAATATACGCAGTGTGATTATCCTGCTGATCCTAACCAGGTCAGAACCAACGTACAAATTCTTTAATAGTAATGTATTGATTGTTTTTCTCGTTGGATTTATTGTTGGATTCTACAATAATTTGCAGGCAATTGACTTGAAGAATCATAGATGGGGTCATTATTTCATTTGCGGGTAAGAAATGGAACAACTATTTTAATTGCTTAGTACTGTGATTTGTAAATCTTTTCCCCCTTTTTATCTTTTTGTGGGTTTCCAGGTATAAGGGTTATTATGAATTTGCAAAATCAAAAGGAGTGAATGTGGGTGAGCCGGTTGGACTTGATGTTATTGTTGATGGAACTGTTCCAACAGGTAAATTAATTTAAAGTTAGTTTTCGTTAGCTATTGCTAATGATGTAACATTGGTTGCTCATTATAAGAGAAGGCTAAGTTGAGTTTCTTAAAACAGGTTCTGGTTTGTCAAGCTCTGCTGCCTTTGTTTGTTCTGCTACCATTGCTATTATGGCTGCTTTTGATGTGAACTTTCCAAAGGTGATACTACATTTCTTTCACCAAAATTATGAAGAATATAATACCTCAGCATCTCTAAGTTGTTGTGAGGGCATGGTTTAATCTTACAACTACAGCTAGAAAGCTCTTCTGCAGTTTTAGGCATTCAAAACACCTTGCTATGCTGTCAAAGTTTTGAATTCTGTCGCTCTTTTAGACTTCTCCTGTATTATTTATACTCTTTTTTCATAGAAGAGATGGATACGTTTCTACCCTACTACATAGCCTAATGTTATTGAAAAAAACTAACATGCTTGTATTTCTGATATGTGCATTGGAACATAGACTGCTGCTATGAGATTGAATAACTTCTCTGCCACTGTGCTCATAGCACTCTGATTCTGCTTACAATGTGCTTCATATCATTTACTTTTATATATTTCCTTGACATCTTAGGTTTTTTTGGTCATGGGATATCAACATGTTGTTTAATTGTTTATGCATGTCTATTATGAATCTTCATTGTTATTTTTTCTTGCCAACCAGGTCATGCCTGGCAAATCAAATTAGACTAACAATTCTGGCCTTACTGTCCATGTGGATTGTTTATATACTGTTGTTTTTTGTGTTGAAAATGGGTACGCTGTTGGTTCATGAGAACACAAATTCCACTCATTAATTACACAAGTTTCTTATGAAATCTCCGTGTGTTATTTTTCTTGCCAACCAGTCTGTGCCAGGTAAAATGAAATTATCCTGAAAATTCTGGCCTTGATGTGCTTCTGGATTGTAATTGTTTCTGTGTGTTGAGGATTGGGTGGGCCTTTCACCTTTGGTTCATAAGAGCTCAAATTTCACTCTTCAATTATACCCAAGCTATTTCATATCTGTTTTTTAAACGTATGCTCTACTTGATGGAAAACTAACATAATGGGTTTCATGTTGATATATAATTATATCTATCCACTTACTTTCCTGTCCTCCCTGTTTCTTTCTTTTATCTATTGTAATTCTAACTATGTTTCTCTCTTTAACAGAAAGAAATTGCCCAACTGACATGTGAGTGTGAAAGGCACATTGGAACACAATCTGGGGGAATGGACCAGGTTATACTCCATATCATGAACTTGATTAATTTGTGTAAAAATGCACTCGAAAGAATATTGGAAATGCCTCCTACTGAGTCTGAGACTATTGTTGCTTCCAGTCATGGACAAACCCAGTGTATCAGTTCTTGCATTGTTTTGTTTGTTATTTTGCTGTTTGGGATGCAACCACATTATGATATCAGAACATTTAATCTATTATTGCTTTAGAACAGAACATGCTTGAATCAATTGAGAGTGAAGCGGGTCCAAACAAAGCTAGGAAACTGACTTTAAGGGACACTGAGCATAAGATCTCTTGTTTTACTTGGCAGGCAATCTCTGTCATGGCCAAAACTGGATTTGCAGAGCTTATTGATTTCAACCCCATTCAGGCAACTGATGTGCAACTTCCTGCTGGTGGAACATTTGTGCTTGCGCATTCTTTGGCAGAATCTCAGAAGGCAGTCACTGCTGCTACAAATTACAATAACAGAGTTGTTGAATGTCGACTCGCATCTGTAAGCATTATTTTCCCATGAACACAGAATGATTCTGCCTTTTTCTTGTTCCTAAATATGCTCCAACTTTTTTTTATTCTCGTGCTCCCTCTGGCTGATAATAATAGTCCATCTTGAGGTTTGCACATTGTTTTAGGCAATCATTTAACATGTGGTCAAGTGTTCCACAATGTCAAGTTTGCAACTAACTGTAAAAGATGTACACCCTTTAATGGGATGTAATAGTTGACATGTTGAGGGATATGATGAGCTACTAAGATCCAATAGTTCGTTGACTTTTTGGTATGGACTAACATTTTGGGTCAAGAAAAACTAAAAAGGCGGAACATTTTTATGGTCCAGAGGGGGTAGTCATTTTGATTTCCGCCATTCCTTGGTCTTGCATCCAATCTTAAAACATAACAATCATCTTCAAGCAAACTTGAAAGTGTGAATTTGCAGTTTTAGTATCAGAATCTTCGATGAAACTGTCATTACTGTTTTTGGAAAAAAAATAAAACTGTGGAAAGGGGAAACAATCTCCCGTTCTCCACCCTGCTGCTTGGTGTCTTTTTTAAAGAAAAAAAAATGATTGGCTTACAAGCTACCAGTCTATATCCTGACAAGTTTTCTTCTATTGGAGGCGTTGTCACTCATATTGATGATTTTGGAATATCCTTTCAGATCGTACTTGGAATAAAGTTGGGAATGAAACAACAAGATGCAATATCAAATGTCAAGACTCTTTCTGATGTCGAGGGATTGTGTGTATCATTTGCTAACAGTCATGGTTCTTCTGATCCTGTCATTGCTGTTAAGGTATCTATTGTTAATTGCTACACTGTACTGTTTCTTTACTTAAATGATATTAGATGGATCATGATCATGATTCTGTTTTGGAACGCTCATATATGTTCCAAATAATTGTTCTGCCACTAGCGTACCAGTTATCAATATTGTCTTTGCTGCAGGAATTTTTGAAAGAGAAACCATACACAGCTGAAGAAATTGAGGAAATTACTGGGGAAAGTCTTCGATCAATCTTCAAAAATTCCCCATCTTCTTTAGATGTGCTAAAAGCCGCCGAGCACTACAAGTTGCATCAGGTACTATTACCTACTCATGGCCATGGTTTCTGCACTCATGCGGCTTACAGCCTATTACTGTATCTGGGTTATGATGCAAGATTAATGGACCCTTCTTGCCCTTGTCTTCTATTGTTGCATTTCCTGTTTTTTTTTCCCAGAAAATAGGTTATAATTTTCTGCATGTCATCTCAATATATATGCCATGTTGCAATATATCATTTTTATAGTAACTTATTTTAATATTTAAACTTTGTACTCCAAGTCTGGTAATGTTCAAACAGCAATTTTTTTTGTACTCTTTATTTGCAACAACCCATACATCACCAGTTATTATTTTTTATGCCACTTCTTAGTCCCTTTTTATTCATTGTTTAGTAAGTCTTTGTGTTGTTTTCCAGAGGGCTGCTCATGTATATTCTGAAGCCAAGCGAGTCCATGCTTTCAAGGACACAGTGTCTTCAGATTTAAGGTGCTCGCTGAATTTATTACATTAAGAGAATGCTTGTGTATTTCCAATGAAACTTTTATGTGAAATCATGTATGTACGATTTTTTATTATATGAACGTAGCTTCTCACATAACTGAGGCATGTGACTTTTTGAATATGTTAAAAAAATTCAATTTTGTTTAAGATGTCCGGGACTTGTCAGTCAACTTAAACATTAGAACTGAA
>Ga0307507_10010519_pt1 | contig 11936 bp, 13 predicted proteins | sample 7_EM_MG_FD_207223 | JGI IMG/M metagenome (GOLD analysis project Ga0307507, IMG submission 207223) | Populus trichocarpa ectomycorrhiza microbial communities from riparian zone in the Pacific Northwest, United States - 7_EM | ecosystem: Host-associated > Plants > Roots > Unclassified | place...
TCTATTTTAAACTATTATATATATATATATATATATATATATATATATATATATATATATATATATGGTATTTTTTTTAACGATAATATATATGTAGGATAGGTTGAGTGATGATTGCATTGTTAATGAAATATGTAAACCCAAAACCTTAAATTATTAAATGAGGTTTTAAAACTTATACGAACTTATACTATCTTATATAATTGATTAATTTTAATTAAAAGAGAAAAGGGTTGTGTTAAGATTTAAATTTGTAACCGTTTAATCATCAAGACTTTAATATCATGTTAAAAAATTATCTCAATTTAAAATTTTAAATTATTAAATAATATTCTAAAATATAATTTATATTATTCTTAAAATATATATATATATATATATATATAAAAGAAATGTAGCCGACATGGTACCAAAAAGAAGCTTAGCGTTGAAAATAAAACAAACCACTAGATTAGATAACATAAAGGAGGCGAAATGGAAATCACTTTCACATGGTTTTGTCTTATATCACCGGAAGTGAAGTGGGATTCTGACATTTTCAAGTGGATTTTGATTGAAATCGAAATTAGAATGGATTTTTGCTATAGTTGAGAGAGCCTTTCGACAGATTGAACTAAAACTTGTTCACATGATTCACGCTAGAACGCAACATTTTGGAATCAATGGTGGACACGTACTCTATTAAGAAAACAAGTGGTCTAGGGAGAAGGCTACAACTTGAAAAACCTCTCTCAACATCATCTGCCATAAAGCTTGATTGGGACTTAAGCGGTAATGTGGAGAAGCTAGCTTGTTTTATTAGAGTCGACTTAGCTGAATCATGTTGAGAAGAAAGCTAATTAATAAGTGCATGTGACATGATGTCAAATGTCATTCTTGAGTAAGCTAAGACTAGAAGGGCTAGGGGTTTTCTGCACTCGTATACGGGAAAAAAAGATGTGTTTTTTATTCTATTTGTTCTTACAATAAAGGATATTATTGAGCTAATTAATTTATATGTGAATTGAGACTAGTTTTCCTCCTTGGATAATCTTAAGAATGCATCTCTAATATTAGTCAAATACATCTAGGAAAATTTAAATCCGAAAAATCAAGAAAAAATTATATATTTTTTAACTATTAGGTCAAGAAAAAAACTAACGTGGAAATTATCGTTAGACCATGAAAAAAAAAACTGATTTAACAAACAAGTCTAGAGATTTGAAAAGATGTCGAACATTCGATAATCCTGTTAATGGAGTGGGATATTCTAGCAAAACCCCTTGAAATTCCATGCCATCAATTGTGTTCCAAGAGTCTAAAATATGGATTGGGTGCATGACCCTTGCTGTCCTCCAAATGCACTACAAGGTGAGCCTCCCACCTAAAAGAAAAAATAAAAGGTCAATTTGGATAGAAGGAAGGATCCATTTAATATGTTGGGATAGGAATTGGTACCTAATTATTTAACTTATTGCACATGTTATGAAGCATTATTTATATGCTCTTGATTAATGCTTGATTGAAAATACTTGTCGCTTACGGTATATTATCTTCTTCGATAACTTTATTATATAAGAAATTGATATTGAAATGACATATCTATGCTTCAAAGCAAGCACTTTTGTCTTTTATTCTAGTGAGAGTGTTGTTGGCATATGTGAGAATATTGGTCTTTATCATGAGGATTTGTCTATCTGCATGTGAAATATAATCATGTTTCTTGCTGTAATTTCAATCTCTCTCTCTCTCTCTCTCTCTCTCTCTCTCTCTCTCTCTATTTCTTTTCAGCCTCTCAAAATCAATTCCAGGGTTCATGTGACCAAGTTCAAGGCTCATAATTGGTAGCACCGAGCTTTATACATAGGCACAGGGAAGGGACAACATTGACCTCTATGTCAAGGCTTCTCTATGTTGTGATTACTTTTGAAACATGGTTCTTTTCATGTGTTGCTTGCTGGAAACAATGCTTGTAGCAAAAGATCCTTCGTGTATTAAAATCAAGTCCTTTCTTAATGAAGTCTTAAACAGGTGGTCTGCAGTAGAGATTGTGTGTCCATGAGAAAATTCTTCTCGCAGCCTTTCATAGAACCTGAACTTGAATGATATCATGGGAAGCAAGCCACTTGCCAAAGGGTTAAGCATTTTCAGAAGCGGTACCTGATCAACTTCTATTAATATTAGAATTGGGCGAGTAGATTGGTTATCTATCTGAGTAGTGAATGCTCATGGTTAAGAAAATAGGCTTGCAGATTGACAAGACTCTTGGTCCCTTCACATTTTACATTGATCTTCAACCAGACAAGGACATAAAGAACAAGACACCATCTAGTGAGACTATATTATTGGCATCATTATCACTAATGACATATTGGGTCCCAACTTCTAACAGGTAAAGGATTTGAGGTGGGGCGCTTGAGAAAAGAAAAGCAAAAGATTCAATCAAGATTGGTGGCTAAAGGGAAAAATGAGGAGCACCCAACGGAGCTGATAGCAACCATGTCCGAGCAGACGAGAGAGATGAAACAAGGCTTAACAAGGAGCAAAAGGAGGGTAAAGAAAAAGGAAATTTGTAATGGCAGTCCACATTTGAATCAAGCAGTCTCTCATAGAAAGACGCTCCCAAAGGTTTTTAGGCATATGAGCATTTAAGCAGTGATGTGACTTTCTTTAACATTAAGAAGTGCAGACAGGATGCCATGTTTGGAGGGAGAGATAAGCTTAGACATTCATAAATAAAGTATAAAGCAGAGTACAAAGAGAATTGCAACAGAAAAATGGGGCCATACAAAGATAAGGGCAGCTAAAAACGGGGCCCCAAATGCCATTGTTGCATCGTGATCATTACAGTATCAAGGCACCGCAAAGCATCTGAACCAATTTTAGAAAGACAGTGTAAGGAGTGGTCTAATTTGTTTTGTTTCTGGAGTTATGTTCTGGCCAAAGTGTCACACAAAAGACCAGTTGATGAACATGAAGCAAATGCAGTGAGCGCTCTCTTCTTCATTCAATACCTTCCATGCCACAGCTCTTTCATAGGAGACGGGCCTTCCCATACTTGACAGGCAGATACCACCTTGAAGGCACATAAAACCCTGCCAACAATAATTTGCAGTAAATTAACCACCATTACTTTGATAAAATGAAGGAAAGCTAACGGTTACTTTTCTTTTAGCTAATCAACCTGGCAAGAACACGATTATTAGCTGAGAGGTTGTATTACCAACTTTGAGAGCACATAAGATGAACTCTAAATTAAAAGAGACTTTCGATGGCCGCCAGTGGGAGGATTTGGTTAAATTCGACATTTTTAGTTTGTGCAAGGCTAAGGTAAGCCCATCAAGAGTCAAGGGATCAAAGTGAATGTGCATGTTAAATCAGCCAAAACTTTACCATGTGATACATGGAATTATGACCATATGTGCTGCTCCAAAAAGACAATTCATTTTCGTACTTTGCTTTGAAGGCAGTGTGTTACATTTTCAAGGGTAAATGTATTAGTTCTTTAATATCATCATTTGCATAAGTTCATAAAGGTTGAGGAAAATGGTTTTCAATTGTTTCCCTGACATTTACATTTGGTCACACAAGTTACACATCACCAAGGTCCATCAAATATTCTTACTGGTGCCATTGACATTGAGATTCTGAGAACTTATGAGGATTTGAAGCTAAGGAAATGCTAGGCACCTAAGATAGAGGCTTTTTGTAGCCCCAGTTCCTGTTTAGACGATCCTTTATCATTTTATGTTATTTTTCATAAAAACTTTCCATATGTGCATTCTAATAGTTATCATACCTGCTGCATTATTTGTGGGAACTCTGAGTACAATGTTTTCCTTCCATTATCATCAAATATCTTTTCCAAAGTGATGTCTTGAAGTGCAACCAAAGTTGTCTCAAGCATGTCAAGTCCTGCTTGATTTGCAAATGTAAAAACCGGCAGAGTCTGCATAGAGCAATAAATAAGTTACCATATTTAAAATAACGCACATCTATGTTCAGTAATGCAGAAAGGAAGAAGAAAAAAGTTCCTTGGTTAGCAAATACATCAATTAATGATTCAGATGGAGACACTAAAGTTCAAATCTGCACCCAAACACATATGCAATAGGCTGATGAGAAGTGAAAATTTTAGAAGTTAGTTCATAGAAAGGGACAGTAAAGCATCTCTTCATTTTTAAGACAATAAAGGAGGGTTTATGGGTAGAACTATGCATATTGTTTCAATGCCATTCTCTTGTCAGACTATGATGCATCATGCAACATCAATGAAATATCAGTGTCCAACGATTAGAGAATATCTTCAAATAGACTGTGATGCAGATAATTAAAATTCATATATGGTAATAAAATACCTTCAAAGAGCAGCACATAAGTGCATCTGAGTGATGCCAGAGTGTTTTAAGAATAGATTCACTTCCTTCATTTTTGAGCAGTTCCACACCTAGATAGCACCTGCAAAGAAGATCAGATAGTTTTAGGCTAAATCATTAGAAATGAAAACAGATCAAGTAAATGTATCTAAGTTTTTAGGACAAGTAGACATGGATCCATGATAAAAAGATTAAAGAGTCACACCTGTAGCTTTCACAGATCCAACGAGCTAGTGTGTGCGCTTCAGGAGTACCGGGTGGTGGCCGAAAACCAGCATGAGAACCAAAATGAGAAGGGGAGAGTGCTAATGCTACCCGCTGAACAGAAGCTATAATACTACGAACATACTGCCGAGCCATGGATGCCACATTTTCTTGAAGGTGCATCTCAAATGCAAATTGGAATGCTATTGTCATCACTGACTTTGTGCACCCACTACGGCCTGAAAGATCACCTGATGCTCTATTTCCAGCAGGCCCAACCTCAAGAGCAGATGCAAGGTCAAGTGTGCGGTTTGGACTGGAGGCATCCTGCATCACATTAATGGGAAAAAAGTAAGGAGGAGCTAACATCAAGCAACATTTTTTAATATATTAACAAGAATTCTCATAACCTAACAGAAAGCATGACATCATTTTCACTAGTATTATATGAATACTCACCATCCCAGAATCAAGAGGAATGATACGGAAACCAGAAGGAATAATAGGAGCATCATCAGAAAAAGAGGCATCAATTGGGGCAAAGATGAGTTCAGCACAGGTGCCAACAGCATTCTCGTCTACTCCACTACAGAGCTGAAGAAATAGAGTAACCAGGAACATTAGAATCAAAAAGGAATGTAAGTGCTAATTGTTGGGATATAAACAAATGGTAACTGAACTATTCCAATAGCGGACGCAGAAACAAGTTGACAAAGATAGTACTAAAGAAAAGTAATATTAGTTAAATAAAAACAAAGTGAAATATCTGTGGTCCATGAAGAAGTTAATTAATCAACATGGAAGTGACACTTACTTGTAACAGGAAAACATCACCGGGCATGAGCATGTCCTCCCGATAGCCCATATTTTCAAGCTTAATGACCTCCATAAACTGCAATGGACAAACAGTATTCTTCAATTATGCCATGGCATTAAAAGACAGCAAATTGCAACGATTTTTGTCAGAGGATGGAAGCCAAACAAGAGAAAATTGAAACCAAGTAATCCAACACTGAAGTACTTGCCTCTTCATGCTCAATTGTGTGAGCCAAGGGGAGGATAACTTGACCCCCAAAATTTCCAGCTCGAGACATTGGCAAGCTACAAGGACCAGCTTTAACAGCAGCAGCTGCATAAGCATCAATACCACTGTCTGCCCATTCTGATCGATGTTCACGCAAGAATCTGAGAAGTATTGCTGGAGGTACATTCTACACGAAAATGGAAGAAAATCACTTCCTTGAATTGCTAGTAATTTTCTTCTAAGAACGTTCTGATATAAAGTAATAAAATTAAGGACCATAAAGGAAGTTTTAGCTCACAAAGTAGCAACTCCTTGGAATTACATGCTGATGCTTTATACATCTAGCAGTCTAATATGTATATTAGTATAACATTGACCACAAGTACAACACTTACCTGTAACAACATGGATGCTTTCGCACAAAGCACTGCATTACTCATAGATGGAAATCCATTGGCATAAGAAAAATTTACACCCATCATTTTGGCAGGAGATGAGTTTACAAGAACTGTTACATCATCAATGCCATCACTTTCCAACATAGACCATCCCTCATCAGCAAATCCATTAACAGCTTCATTGAAGCCCCTGTAAAATAGGATCTGTTAGATACCTCGTGTATCAATGGCGCTAATGAGAAGCTTTGTCCAAAGAATAAGAGCTACATACTTGCTCAGTCTCTGACTTAATGCACGCAAAGCTGCAGGTCTTCTTCCCCAACCAGTGACGTTTGGCTGAGAAACTTCTTGAGAAACCTGCCTCAAATGGCGTAAAGCCTGCATAAAATGCCATGGTTATATCAGAGCTCGAGACGTTTATAGTCTCCCTTCCATTCCTTCCTCAATCTTATTCATTAATACTTGGCTAAAGGTACAGCTGATATCCATCAAAATTACACTATTCGTCTGTGCATAGAAACTATCAAGCTAGAATCATAGCAAAATATGTTTCTCATTGAGAAGTGCAATATAAGAACATAACTGACAAGATCCTCAATACAAAACAGTCTTACCGCCATTGTTGTCTTCTGAGCAAGCAACGTTGATGACTCGTAAAGCGGGCGCAACACTTCAGGTACACTCCAAGGCTGCATGAAAGAAATGGTTTAATTCGAACAGCAAGGGAACGAATACACTCATAAATAATACAGTGACAAGATTTACGTACCTCTAAATCCATATGATCAACTACATGAATAATTGATCCACCTCCTTCACAAGGTCTAATAAGATACCCGCTAGGCAGCATTTCTGCTCTCACAAAATGCTGTGTAGGTGGCATGCTTGGACCATTTTGGGTGTTGTTAAGAGATCTCTCACAGACCTAATAAACAGGACAATCAAAATTTGCACCATATTTGAGAGAGAGAGAGAGAGAGACTTGATTAAGAAAAAATTTACACAGTGCCACATACCACAAGACTACCATCCTCCAAAACAGATGTGTAGCGCAGTAACCAGAAGTCACGAGCTGGTGCCAAAGTTGTAGGCGCATAGAGCTGAACCAAAACAAAGCTCATAATTGAGAAGATACAATGAAAGTAATAAGCCAGAAATAACTGGAGTGAAACAATGATTTCTTACCTGCATATAAAGCAATTCAATAGTTCCACCGCTTCCGGTGGACAATGCATTGACAACATCCACAGCTCGGCAATCACGAAACCATGATGGCCGATCTTTAAGGATTTCGGCAACCTGCACAAGACAGAACTAATCAACTCTTCACTAAATCACAACCAAGAATTGTGTGCTTTTTACACCAAGCAGAGGAAGGACATACTCTCGTAGGTTCTAGACCCACAAGGCCACATGCACGTGCTGCCACACCAGTGCATCCATGAGAAATAGCAACGATTCCAATGGAATCCGGACCAGGCTGTTCAGATACAAAGAAAAATAAAAAAAACAAGAAGAAATTATCAGTGCATTTGTACTAGCACATTAAAAATAAATGTTATGGAAAAGTTCTGCTGTTTTCAGAACTAAGCAACAGGATAGGATGGGACTAGAAATATCAAGATGGAGAAGAATCTCATGAGCCAAGAGACAAACTCATACTGTCTTGATAATGCTTAATGCTTCAAAAGAAAGGAAAGTTGATTCCTGCCTTGTTGCTTTATCAATTTACCTTATCAACGTACTATAAATGTAATTATTATTTTAACAGGAAGGCGTGAAATATTTTATGCAACCAGTTGTCAGATTGCTTCGAAAACTCATTGATTTCCTAACTTAGATTATAAATGAGAATACAATAAAGCAAACAACAGTCTCTTACTTTCTTCGAGAGAAGAGAAGCATGTTAACGGGAAAAGGTGGGACATATTGGCATGTAAAAAAATTGGATAGCGGTGTCCCAGGTATTTGTGAGATCGATGTGATTGAGATGTTGCTTAGAAGTTTAGCAAGATTATAGCACTATTAATTTATCCAAATAACGACAAAGTTCAAAGGATAGGATTAACAAAGTAAATAATGATGTCGAAGTGAGTAGTAACCTTCATCCCAGGCATTTGGACCCACTCCACAGCAGTTCCAGTGGCCTTCGAAAGAAACTGTGCTAAAGTCTCCTCTGCAATGGACAAAAGTCTAGAAAAAATACAAACACAACCTCTTAAGCCATATAGTAGAATACATCAAAGGAACTGTAGAAAACGAGGGCAGAAAACAACCCAACATGAACAAACTGCAAATATTCCACTAACCCTGCAGGGCTGGCATCCCTTGGTGGATGCTGCGGAGTCAAATGGTGCTGACCACTGGTCACCACTGATTCACAACTTGTGTCTGTGGTGGCAAGGTTTGTAGCCTGCAAAACAACAAATTAACTCAAAAACCACCCAAAAAAAATCAACACGGAATTTTTTTCTTGTGAAAAAATTAGCATACAACTAATTACCTCAAAAACTCAATGTAATCTACTTTAATTGGCCAACAATCAAAATTTAAGGGAATGAAAAGAAATTGTAAAATAATTGTTGGCCTAACAGCAATAAATTTAACATGAACAAGCAATTCCGTAGCCTGACAAGAATCATATTGGTTATGAATTTCATTTTTATCCAAATTTCCCTCATAATATAAGCAAGTCAAAATATGAAAAAGAAGAGATCTTTACATTTTGTGTCTGTTGGCGGAAGTAACTATTCTCATATACCAGCTGTGACACCTGCTTTTGCAGCCTATCATTCTCCTCCATTAACAGCTTATTCATTGCTGTTAATTTCCTATTCACAGCTTGAAGCCGCGATGCCTCTTTTCTCTGCTTCTCTCTACATCTGTACAAATTAAACACAACAAACACAGTCACACAATCACTCAAGCCCAAAACCTTCAAAATTCTTCAAACTAACCCACAAAAAAAACAAGTTTTATAGAATTGCAAACCAAAAAATAAGCTAAATCTTGAGCTTTAAAGATCTAAACTTTGGTGTCCTTTCTTTTAAAAAAAAAGGTAGAATTATATCATCCGTGACAAAAAGGTTTGTGTCTTAAATACCTTCGATTTTGGAACCAAACTTTGATTTGTTTAGGCTCGATGTGAGATAGAATAGGGCATTCCCTAATCAACTGTTGGCGACGCATAGAGCTTGGCTTAGGACATTCATGGTAAAGCCTTTCTAGTGCTTCCACTTGTTCTGGTGTGTACCTTACGTACTTTCCATTGTCCATTGTTATCTTAGTACTCCCATCCTTACACGTCGAGCTTACAGCCATCATCCCTTCTACAAAAATATATAAATAGATAGATAAATTCACTAATTCAAGAAATCAAGAAAGAAAATAGTAAGAAAAGAAATATTCCCCAAGCTTCCTCTCATAGATACATACATGTGGTGGTTACTGAACGAAAGAATTACCGTTTGTCGAAACCCTGGCGTAGATCGGATTAGAGATGTTGGCTTAAAGGCCGAAAACTAGGAGGAGCTTAAGGTTCATGTTTCAAAACAAACAAGAACAGGAACAGGAACAGGAACAGGAACAAGACAGCTTTGAGTTCTTGAAAGCAGAGCGTTAAGTATGTAATAAGAAGGATTTATCTCTCTCCTTGAAAATGAACAAGTCTCTTCCTCTCCCTCGTTTTTCTTTCTTGATGTCTATAGTGAAGAAAGAAAGTGTTTTAGAGTGCTGAGTGAAAGGTCTAGAAGATGAGAAGATGGAGAGTTAAAAGAGAGAAGTGTTTTGTTTTTTTGTAATGTTTTAGTAAAAGTGAAAAGGGAGAGGGAAGGGGGCGAGGAATATTGGGATTGAGGAAGAGAGGGTGGGGGTGAAGGGCGATAAAGGTAAAACGAAAAAGAAAGAAGAAAAAAAAAAAAACCCTAAATACCAGACAGAATATCAGAGCATGTTTTTTGGTTTTTGGTTTTGTTTTCACATACATGTATTAGCATATCCTGTCATCATGTCACATCATATCAATTTTATCCCTCCCTCTTGCTGATTCTTTTATATTTTTCTATGATTTAAGCTGATGTTAATGTAGCTCTGTTGCTGTTCATGGTTTTGGTGTTTGGTGCAGCAGCTCGTTCGCTGTTGCTTTTGGTGCTGCTTTGCTGTGCTTTGCTTTGCTTTTGTTTTCCACTCTCTTTCCACTTTAACCCCCCCAAATGCCGACTCACCTCCTCCCTCCCTCCCTCTCTCTCTCTCTCCGGAGGTGGAGGTGGAGCCTTGGAGGCGTGGGAAAGGAATCTATACGCTTGCTAGTAGCGCGTGTGGTTTACAGAGTACTTGATCATCTTGGTGGATGAAAATGCCTCCTCTTTTGTCTGCTGTCATAGCTTTGTTTCTGTCTTTTAATTTTCACTCCTTACTTTTCTTTTTAGGAACTTGATCCAATCTTACGAAGAAATTTCTATAATCACTTAATATATATATATATATATATATATATATATGGATATATGGATATATATCCATAGAAAAGGATGTAATTAGCGTGATGATAAATTTGTATAATGATAAAACCACCCATTAATAGTTTATTATTTGTTTCAATTCAGTTCTGATAAATTAAATTAAAAGACAATATCTATTCATCTTCAAATTTAGAAACATGTGGGTTTTTGTGGATTTTCCTAACATCTTCAAATTCATCTTCTATTCATTGTCCTCCAATTACATCATTTCTTAATATAAATGTAAGAGATTAAATGGCTAGTTACAAGGTAGTGTTGTTGGCAATGACAATGGATGCATGGTAGTCCTGTGGTGATTCTTCCTGTATCTATAGGGGTAACAAAAGGATGTAATTAGAAATATAATTCTCTCAGGATTGTGTTAGTCCTTTTATTATATATTACTGTATTTTAATTCTGAACATTTAATTTTTACATGTATTAGAGTGGGGGGAAAAGGAGTTTTTGAATAATGAGTGAAGTAAACATTGCATTATTATATAATTAGGAATATGATTTTCTTTAAACTAACGAGCTAGCTACTTTTTTTTGTTGGAAATGTAATTTATTACTTTTAACTAGTCAGTATAATGGAGAAGTAATTGAAACTTGGGATTTGACCCAAAACAAAAAGTTGATTTTAGATATTGTTAATGTTTTTACTAGATTATTAATGCGAGGTATGCTGCGGGTCGGATTACATTTTTTCTGAATGTAAAAACAATACTGAGATATTGCTAATGTTTTTTTTTCTAGTGGAAAAAACAATTTTAATCATGTGAGGATTGACCCCATATAACCCGGTTGACTTTGTGGATCTAAAAACAATCCTCACTACCCGTAAAAACATAGTTTGACTAAAAAAATTCAAGATAACATCTTTTTAATATTAAAATAACATCATATTGGATTGACTCGAGTCAATTCAGGTTAACGTGTCAAATCCACAACTCGAGTTATGAGATTATGATTACTTTATAGAAAGCAAATTGAAATAAATTATGAATTTCAATTCTCAATTAACCCAATGTTAAAGGAAAAAATTAAAAGGAAAATAAATTTTAAAAAATAACATAAAAAATTACTTGAGTCAATCCGTCAAACTTATAACCTGGGTCATCATATCAAGATAATCTCATATAAAAAAATAATGAAAAAATGACTTGATTAAACCTAAGTTAACCTACCAAATCCACAACTTTAATCATGAGACTAAGATAACTCTATAGAGAGTAAATCAAAATAAATTATGAAACTCAATTCTCAATCGCCCTTGTCGGACCCAATGTTAAATGATGAAATTTGTAAATATTTTAATAAAAAATTGACAAAAAAAAAAAAACAAGTCAAGTCAATTCAGGTTAACCCGTTAAGCACTATTCTTGGGTTATGAGACCGAGATAACCTAATAAAAAAAATCATGAAGTCTAATTTCAAATCAAACACAATATTGAAT
>Ga0307507_10010520_pt1 | contig 11935 bp, 5 predicted proteins | sample 7_EM_MG_FD_207223 | JGI IMG/M metagenome (GOLD analysis project Ga0307507, IMG submission 207223) | Populus trichocarpa ectomycorrhiza microbial communities from riparian zone in the Pacific Northwest, United States - 7_EM | ecosystem: Host-associated > Plants > Roots > Unclassified | place...
TACACACCATTATAATAAGCATATAAGATTATTTCTTTGGAACTAGAGGGCGCTAGTAAAGAGCTTATCTTATAGATAGCTATTAAGGCTATTAATAGTTCCACTAGCCTAGATAGGCTTGTACCTATATTACTAGTCTTTAGCGCCTACCCTTAAATGACTAACAATTCTCCACTATCCCTATCCATTATGTAATAAGCGGAGGCTATTTGCAAAGCAATAAAAGAGGTGCGATATCTCTACGCTACGCGCCAGGTTAATGACGCACTAGGAATAAGAAATGGCCTAAATACCTTAACTACACTTAATCTGCCACTCTAATCTAAGGTACGCGTATGGCGTAAAAAGGGAGAATAGTTAGGCCTATATAAACTTATTATAATTAATAGTTAGACTTGCACTCTTTAGATGCCCTATAGACCCACTTAATTCCGCTTAACCGTTATTAAGCCCTACTATAAAAATAACAGTTCTAAGCCTTTATAGGATGCCCTAGAGGATACCCTAGAGGAGAACTATAATTAATATACTCTAGAAGGCGACTATAATCCTAATACAATTATAGTAGATGTGCTGCAACCATAACGTGGTAGAGGTTGCCTAAAGGGATTATAAAATTGCTAACACCTTATTAATTTTAAAGAGCAATTTGTTACTGCTATTAAGAGTAAAGACAAGTTATTAATGGCCTTTATAACAGCTAAAGAGAAGGCTGACTTTAAGCTTGCAAAACAGCTCTAAAAGGAAGGCTATATTATAACTCTAGAAGCTCCTTTCTAAGCATCTAATAAGTAGGAGATCAACGGTCTTATTATAAGAGGAGTCTTTAAATTTAAGAAGTATAACCCTACTAAGTTTAATGGAGTTCGCATCTTTAAGTTAAGAATAGTTAATGAGATTAAGGGCAAAGCTACTAATACCCCATTTAAGAAGTTAAGACTGGTCATTTAAGGTTATAATAATAACAGTAAGGAAGTAATTCTTATATAATCCCCTATAATTTAACAAGCTAGTCAGTAAGTTATTATTACGCTAGCTCCCTCCTTAATAAAGAATAGAATGGCGGTTTATTTATAAGATATTACTTAGGCCTATACCCAATTAGAGACGCGCCTTTAGCGCTTAATACTAGTATACCTTTTAGAGTAAATTTGCTACTAATATCCCAAAGATACAATTATGGTTATACTTAAGCTATTATATGGAATTGCAGAGGCAGGAACTTATTAGTAGGCTACTTATAGCAAGCACTATAAAGAGAAGCTCTTAATAACTACTTTTATATTTAATCCCTGCTTCCTTATTACAACTACAGGAACTCTATTCGGAATTGTCGGCATATAAACCAATAATATAATTATCTTAGGAGACAACCAATTCTTAGCTCTTAAAAAAGATAAGCTAGTAAAGGCAAATCTTATAGCAAAGCTAAAGGAAAAGCTTAATTTAATAATACTATTACTTTTTAATAAATGCATCCTCTCCCTAAACAAGGATTCTATTACTTTGCGCCAGAAAGATTAAGGTAAGAAGATTAACGTTATTAACATTAATTCTCTAAAGCAAGGATATATAGAGTAACGCGCTCGCAGAGCTTATATTGCTTCTATCTATTAACCTAAGGCTTTATTTAATCTCTCTATTGCCGCTTAACACCAGGAACTAACTAAGGATAATATCCTTACCCTAAATAAGCGTCTTTCCTGGTAAATAAACCATCTTAATTAGGGACTACTCTATGTACCTATTAATCTTCCTACCGCTAAGCTCTTTGTATTTGTTAATAGATTGTTTATAAATAATAAAGATTTTAGCTCCTAGCTAGGATATAAGATTATTATTATAAATAAATCTACTAGAGAGAATGGCTTTATAATCTACGGCAATCTTATCCATTAGAGCTTAACTAAGAGCAAGCGCATTACCTAAAGCGTTCTAGCATCAGAGATATATAGAATGGTTAGCGGAGTTAACATAGCAATTGCAATTGGAACTACCCTAAAGATAATTATAAATTAACTTAAACTCCCTATTATCCCTATAATCGTGTGCACTAACTTATATTCCCTCTACGAGTGTTTAATTAAGCTTGGTACCATAAAGGAGAAGCGCCTTATAATTAATATTATAGCACTTTAGTAATCCTATAAACGGCGAGAACTCTTTAAGATCTAATAGATTAATGGCCAAGACAACCTAGCAGATATAATAACGAAGGCAAACCCAAATAAGGCTTTAGAAACATTTGTTAACATAAACACTCTACATATATAGGTTAAAGGTTGGATTAAAAGGGAGTAGGAGTATAACAATCTATAGACCCTAATTCTAACCAGCCAATCAGGATTTTCCATCCCTAGGATAGAAAATTGCTATTAGCTCGCTTATAACTAGCGCCTTAGCAGCCCTAACACGATATACGCCCACAACTCCAAGCAAGAAAGCACCATGTGCTAAGATACAAATTTTAGGACAGCGAGACTTATATTATAATAGCAATAGTAAGTAAGAAGGATTAATATCTATTACGCTAGCCAAGTAGTATTTATATATAGATGGCAACCACAAAAGAAGAGTTGCCAGTGTTGGGAATAAGGCAAGCGGTCGTCACGTGACGCCGCGGCACTAGCGTGGCAAGGAGTCTTAAGCTCCTCGCCCTTCCTTATTCCAAATATATTAAGCTATTAACCAACATCACTGTAACCTACTTAAGTAGTCGTTATTGGTGAGTCACCCTGTGTGACCAACAATATCTATTAATAAGATAATATAGCATCTGGCTACTATTTATATTAATCTAAATAAAGTATAAGATGCCCGTTATAACTATAACCGCCTAATAATAAAATTAAACTAATTCTTTACTAAATTTTAGACTTGATTCTTATACCTAGGAGGCGAAGGCTAGGTTCCCCTTAAGAACTACAGTTTAGACCTATATAATAAGCTAACGGTCCAACTATAAGAGAAGATTATAGTAGCTTTAAACGACCTACTAACCTACTAAAGACTTATAGCCTAATATTTGTTGCTAGATTTAGAACTAAAATAAATTAATGCTTATTCTAATTAACTAAAGCGGCTCTATAGCGATTAGAACCTATCCGCTATACTAATAGGAGCTAGCGTTAGAAAATAAACTATAATCGCCCTTATACTAAATGTTACGGACGCTTTAAGCACAATGTTATAACTACTTGGGGAAGAGTTGTAGGAAGCTAGTTGGTTAATACAGGCACGGTCTAGGATAGATCTGGTGGAACTATGTAACAAGGAATAGTAAGTGAGTCACATAATGTTATACGCAGTGTATAGAGTATACGCAGTGTATGTCTATGTATAACACGTATAACACGTACCTCACGTACAAAAGAGGATTTCTTAGGAGTATGGTTGTGTATTTAAAGGACCTTAGTCCCTACCGTAGATAGTTCTCTCCTTGTAGTGAATCTTAGAATACAATTAGAGTTAATCTATTAGGCAACCACTCCACTAGTTATTATTACGTTGTTAACTTGTCGTACCTATATACCTAGCCTAATAACAGAACCCACCGTAGTCTAAGCTACAAGGTTTCGTTACACATTCACTACTAAGGTTATGGTATTGGAATAAACTCAAACAATATGCCACCAAGAGTAGCACTAGTCACGACGGCGTTAACGGCAGCCACAACCTTAGGGCCAGGTGATACTAGTATAGACAAGGGGGATTCTTAAGTGGTTACGTAAGGTTAGTTATAGGAAATAGTTAATCACTTATAAGACAATAATAGGATACTTAAAGAACGCATTAATAGAATTAGAGTAGTAAAGATTAAGTTACCTTTAATTAAACGATTCTTAGGAGAGAAGTTGAAGCTTAAAGGATTTTTTATGCAAATGCACTTTAAGGTAGTACAGGAAGGAGCGAAGTTAGTAATATTATTAGATTAAGTAGCCTATGCAGGATTGTTCCTAATAGGGAGGGCACTTAAGTGGTTTAAGCCGTATCTTATAGAAATATAGGCTAATGGCATAACAACTACTAACCAAGATGTATGGTATATATTTACCAGTTAGAATGGGTTCGCAGAGCAACTAACGCAGATATTTAGAGACCTGGAAGCTATAACCATAGCGGAACAAAAGCTTTAGAACTTAGTATAACGCACTTTAGTAATTAAGTATACAACATAGTTTTAAACACTAGCTATATAGGTTAAGTAGAATAATAAGGCGCTTATAGCATAGTATAAATAAGGACTTAAGGCTAAAGTCCAGGACGCAATTATTCTAATAGAAGATGCGGATACTCTAAGGGAGTTAATAAATTAGTTAATAAAGATTAATAATAGAATCTACCAAAGGGAACAAGCTAAAAGAGGGCAAGACAGAGTTCTATAGTTATATAAGGCGCAGAGTACGCAACGACAGATATAGAGTTAAAAACTATGGAATGGCGTAGAGCTAATAGACCTAAGTAGTACTAAAGAAACCTAAAGGTGGGAAAAGAAACCATAGAAACCCAGAGGTTAAGGATTAAGTAATTAAAGGACCTAGGAGCAGAGGCTAAACCAGGGATCTTAGTAGCAGAAGACGTTTAGGCGGACTCTATAGCAAAAAAAATGGTTTAAAGATGGAGCTTGCATAAATTGCGGAAAACAGGGTTATTTTACTAGAGACTATAGAGGTGGTTAGAGTAACTATATGGTAAAGGGAACCAGACCAGCAGACGGCACATATGTACAGAGAAACGACAGTGCACTATAAGGAACAACAGAATGTTTAATTAATAGTTTTGCGTATTATTACAACAACGCATGCCGAATTTATAAAGACGCTAAGTACGGCGCAAGCTATTGGCCGTAAGAGCCAGAGTTAAGAGAACTTAAAGGAACCAGAGAGTTAGACAAAGAACAAGATTAACTCTACGAGCTAGATTAAGATGTCACAGCAATATACAGATAAAGATTAGCAGTAATAATAATGGAGTTAGAGTACTTATTAATCACCAGCGACGAGGACGAAAAGGAGGCTAACTGGGAGCACTTAAACCTCAATAACGTAATAGAAGTAGAGACTGAGACCATCACCAAACGAGGTTTAGTAACGGATGTTATAACACTATTAGATACAATTTCCATCGCTTTATAAAATAATAGGAGTAACGTTCGGAAGAAACTAAGCAAGTAGATAACTACTAGTGCTAGCTTATTACTTAATAAAGGTAAAAGGCCACAGGCTTAAGATTCTTAAGAAGAGATAAAAAAAGCTTAAGATTTTTAAAATAAGATAAGATATACCTAAGGACCCATAACGGACAAAAACCAATGGGGAAGGGTAGCAACTTAGTTTAGTAATAAATAAATAAGTATAGGACGCAAGTTTAAGAACTACAAGTTTAGAGAATAAATAAGAACGTTAGTAATCTTAGGTAAACGCAGTGTTTAGCCTAAAGATTAAACAGTTAATACCAGAATTAAAAAGCAAGACAACTACAAAGATCTAGCTGCAAGACGCAGAAAATAAGAAACTATGGATGAGTTTAAAACAAGAATTATTATATAGCAAGAGCAAAAGTTAGACAAGAGATTAGCTATACTAGGTTATATAAGGAACAGAGTACCTATATAAAGAATTACTAATAGGCCAAGTACAGGGACACCTAGGGCAAAATAGTTAGATAAACTGGAACAAGAAGAGGATCTAGATATTCCAACTAGGTTTAAAGAAAGATATACCAAAGGATATTATAATGTAGCGATAATAAGGTACTTTCTAATAGATAGACCATACACACTAAACCAGTTATACGGAAAGTGGTATAGGCAACGACACAACGACGAATAGGAAGACTTTTATATATAGCTAGACAAAAAAGTTGTTTAAGACTAACCTATTACGGAAAAACGCATAAGTTACATTAAAGGAGTATTAATTATAATGTTAAGGAACCTAGAAGAAGGATCTAGGGACTAGAGAAGCGAGTGATAAATCTTAATACCTATAGCAGAGATACTAGTGGTCAGGTTAACTAGGTATAGGTTTAAACTTAAAAATAAAAATAAACTAAGAGTTAACCTAAAACATGTAGCGTATTATATACTATTGTGGATAGCTTGTATGGATAATATATATAACATACATAGAGCACCTAAAGATAAGAACCGGAAGTACCTAGTAAGGATATATTAGGCACCAGAGGAAAAGTAGTTTAGGAACGCTAAGTATATATATAGTTAGCACCTAGTAGAAGTACAAGGTTAAGGAGACTTAACACTTTAACTAGGAAGATTCCTTATAGAAGAATGCCTAGATAGATAATAGTAGTGGGAGTGCCTAGAGAACACTTATCCATAGCACATAGAGGAAAAGAAACGAACTAAGTATTGGCCAAAGTTAGACTAAGTATAGGCAGGATCAAGCAGCCAATAGTTAGGAAAAGGGGAGGCGTATAGAACTAGAGGGAACTAGTATTAGAGCCTCAGACCCTTAAAGGAGTTTAAGGATGACACCTAAATTTAAGAGCTAAATGGCAAGATCAGCAGTTTAAAGCGTTGGTAGATAGTAGAGCAACTAGAAACCACATATTACCAAAGGCAGTAAAAAGGATGGGGTTACTATACAAACAGAAGGAACACCTGTATCTACTTATAATAATTTTAGAAGATCAGATAGCCTATAAAGGAGGTATTATTAATCTTAAAATAGGACCTATTTAGATAACTATTAAAGGGAGACCAGTTAGAATGTCTTTTAATATCCTACCGTTGGGACAGGACAAGGCGATACTAGGAATGCCTTAGTTATAGAAGTACAATCCAAAGATCAATTAGGTTACAGGTTAGGTTAATATTAAAAATACATAATAATATAAAGTGTGACAGTAAACCAAGTTGGTATAGTACTAAGTTGGAGCGATATATAAAGAGACTAAGCGAGGCTTAAGTTATATACCAAAGAGATACCATAAGTATGGTAAAAAGTTATAATTACTAGAGAGTGAAAAGCTGTTAGAGTATATAGCATAGGACTACAAGATAGAATTAGAAGAGGGAATAAGTTTAAAGTTCTTTCCAATCTACAAGCTTACTAAAACGGAGTTAGTAGCGCTTAAGGAGTTTATTTAGGAGAACTTATGTAAGGGATATATTAGACCATTATAGTCATTAGCAGGATATCCAGTATTATTTATCCTAAAGAAAAATAGAAAACTTAGGATGTATATAGACTATAAACAGTTAAACAGCATTACTAGAAAGAATAGGTATCCTTTACCCTTAATTAGCGAAATCTAAGACAGGATAGGCAACGTAAAGATCTTTATAAAGATAGATCTAAAATAGGCGTACCATTAGATTAGGATTAAGGAAGGCAATAAATAGAAGGCAGCCTTTAGGTTAAAGAAAGGACTATATAAGCTATTAGTTATGCAGTTTAGGCTTACAAACGCACTAGCAATATTCCAGAAGCGAATTAATAGTATATTAGGAGAACACCTAGATGAATTTGTTATAGTATATCTTAACAACATTATTATCTACTTAGAGAGTAAGGAAGAACACGGAGAACATATTAAGTGGGTCTTAAAGAGACTATAAGAAGAACAGATGCTAGTAGCAATTAAGAAATGCAAGTTCTTTACCAAGAAGACCGATTTTGTTGGATTTATTATTAAACTAGGCTAACTTAGTATAGATCTAAAGAAGATCGAGGCTATAGTAAATTAGTAGGAACTAGAGAACATTACACAGTTAAGATTGTTCCTAGGGTTTTGCAATTACTGCAGAAGGTTTATAGCGTAATAGTTATAGGATATTAAGCTATTTACGCAGTTAACAAAGAAAGAAGAACTATAGGTATGGGGAAAGGAGTAATAAGAACTATTTAAGAGAATTAAAGAGTTATTTACCTAGGAGCTAGTTCTTAAGATCTATTAACCAGGTCTAGAGACGGTTGTAGAAATAAATGCATTAGACTTTATACTAGGGGCATACTTTATATAGAAATATTAAGATAGATGGCACCTAGTGGCATACTATAGTTAAAAGATAACACCACTAGAGTTAAACTATGACATCTATAATAAGGAGTTGTTAGGTATAGTTACAGTACTTAAGAAATAGAGAGCATTCTTACAAGGCATAGAAAAACCATTTATAGTTAAGACGGACTATAAGAACCTTATAGGATTCTTAATAATAAAGGAACTTAACTAAAGACAGGTTAGATGGGTGGAAATGCTTATAGAATACCATTTTAAAATTCAGCATACCAAGGGTATAGACAATGCATAAGCAGACGCTCTAAGTAGAAAGGCTGAACTATAAAGTAATAAAAAGCTATTGGGAGCTTTATTGCGAAGGGATTAAGACGGATTAATTAGGTATAATTATCCAAAGATCGCAGCAACTAAGGAAAGTCAGATCCATAAATTACTAGAAAGTGATTAAATATAAAAGATCTAAGAAGCATAGGTAGAGGATCCAGACTTAAAGTAATATAAAAACAGAGAAGCAATGTATATACCTAAGTCTATTATAGAAGAATTTATTAAGGAATTCCACAAGGGAATGATATAAGGACATAATGGAGCTACAGGCTTAGTATTAAGACTTTAAAAAGAGTATATTATTTAAGGAATCTAGGGACTAGCAAGACAAGTTATAAAGGAATGTCTAGATTGCCAAAGAAACAAACTGACAAGGTATAAGCCGTATAGAGGGCTATAACCTATTAAGACACCAGGAAGACCATAGGAGGTTATATTATAGGACTTTATTATTAAGTTACTAAAGTTAAGAGATCCTATTATAGGACAAGATTATAACGCGATTTTAGTAATAGTGGATAAGCTAACAAAGTAGGGATACTTTATAGTGTGCACTAAAGAAATATTAGTAGAGGATATCGCTAGAATCTATATAAAAGAAGTGTTTATAAGATATAGAGCACTAAATAAAATTATATTAAATAGAGATCTAAGATTTATAGCAGTATTTTGGGAAGTATTTCTGGCAGAATAAGGGGTTCGCGTAGTAATATCTACAGCGTATTATCCGCAGACGGACGGATAAACGGAAAGACTAAACTAGACACTAGAACAGTATTTAAGGTATTATATTAATTACGTATAGAACAATTGGGTATTATTATTACCAGTTATATAGTTTGTATACAATATAACACTATAAGAAGGAATAGGGATATCACCATTTAAGGCGAATTACGGGTATAAGCCAAGAACATCGTTATCGCTACGTTAAGTAAAAAAGATGAGTAGCATAGCTAAGTAAAGAATAAAGACGTTAATAAATCTCTATATAGACCTTAAAGAAACAGCTAAACTAGTATAAGAATAAATAAAAAGGTACTATAATACTAAGAGATCTAAGGGACCAGATCTTAAGGAGGGGGATAAAGTATGGCTACTATATAAAAACTTTAAGAGTTAACAACTAAGCAAGAAGTTAGACTATATTAGACTAGAACCTTTTAAAATTAAGTAAAGAATTTTATTAGTTATATATAAGTTGAACCTATTAGCTAAAATAAAAATCTACCCTATATAATATATTGCAATGCTAGAACTAGCATATGGGAACGTTAAGCCACTAGTCTATAAGGTAAATATATATAGAGGATAAGAGGAAGACAAATGGCAAGTTTTAAAGATTATTAGTTATAAGGATGTAGATAACAAAATATAGTACAAAGTAAAGTAGATAGGCTATAGTAAGACTACCTAGGAACCACTAAGCAACCTAAAGAAAGCTATAGGAAAGATACAGGAGTATTAGAAGAGAGTAGGTTAGATAATAGTAATAAAGAAAAATTACCAAAAAACAAATCGCCTAAGGGGGACTTAAGAGGAGTAATTGCTAAGCTACTTAGAGTTGTTTCCCTTATAGGAGAAGAGCCAGCCCTTTTATTACCTAGTTTATTAAGACCCTATTAAACTAGTTTTTACCCCTTAGAGCAAACCTTCTTATAAACCTTTTTAAGATGGGTTAACTAAGCGAACGCAACCTACTAAGACTTAAAGGAGTGACGTTAAGCCTTAAAGGCCCAAGCGGTTTCTTTAGTAGAACAATAGAGTTTAGCGCATATGGCGGCTAACTTAGACTTAAGTTTTATAGTAGTAGATTAAATACAAGACCCTATAATAAGTTACTTAGGGAACTTAAAGACTATTAAAAGTTATAAAACATATACACTTAGTGTTAGAAATAGAGCGAACATTATAAAACAATTAAATATTTGCTTTAGTACACTCTAAGCAAGATAAGGGTTATTAAGATAAGGGACTCGCTATTATAATACATACTAACCCCACTTTTGCACAGCGAGAATATGGAGACGACATTATCTCACTAAGTAATAGTATGGCAGCTATAGTACGAGCACAACATTGCGCTTATAAGAAAGAAGAAGCTTTAGGTATAATAAGCAAGGATATTAACTAGACTAATTAAATGGATATTACACCTCTAGTGGACAACTTGGAGATATTAGAAATCTTTAAGGACAAAGATAAGGAGGAGGGAGATAGTATTACGGACACTTTAAACACAATGTTATAACTACTTAGGGAAGAGTTATAGGAAGCTAGTTAGTTAATATAGGCACAGTCTAGGATAGATCCGGTGGAACTATGTAATAAGGAATAGTAAGTGAGTTATATAATATTATACGCGGTATACAGAGTATACGCAGTGTATATTTATATATAATACGTATAACACGTACCTTACGTATAAGAGAGGATTTCTTAGGAGTATGGTTATATATTTAAAGGACCTTAGTCCCTACCGTAGATAGTTCTCTCCTTGTAGTAAATCTTAGAATACAATTGGAGTTAATCTGTTGGGCAACTACTCCACCAGTTGTTATTACGTTGTTGACTTGTCGTACCTATATACCTAGCCCAATAACAGAACCCACCGTAGTCTAAGCTACAAGGTTTCGTTACACTAAATATGGTTATAACTGCCTACCTATAAGCCTTACCTAACCTGCTACGTACTATACCTTTAGCTAATACTTATTATAATACCCTAATTAACCCTACCACAGTTATATGCTTTAATTATAGAAAGAAGGGTTACTTTATCTTATTCTACCTAGAGCTAAAGAATATAGGTAATATTAAGGAGATAAAGAAAGAAGAAATATCTAACAAGTTAGGAAAAAAAGAACCCTAGATAAAGACTCCCCCCTAGGATATCCTATTAATGTTAAGGAGATTAATCTAAGTTAGCTAATAGGTGGAAAATACTTTATGGTTCTATATATAGTATCTTAAAATGGATATAGAGTTAATATAACTGCTCTTGTTAATACTAAAGTAAATAGCTTTACCTTTATAAATACTAGTTATATAAATAACGTTGCTAAGTTCCTAAATATAAACGCTACCTAACTAAAAAAGCTTAGTTAAGTAAAAGGCTATAACGGCTAAGCCGGTAAGCCGGTTACCTATATCTTAAAACTACATATCTCTATTAATAGACAATGCTAGTATACTCTATAACATCTTATATACGTCTACCTATTTCTACCGACTTAGCAATTTAACGGCAATCTAACGGCAATTTACGGCATTCTGCTATATTCTGCTAGGACTACTACCTAAATCCTATTTTACTCTATGCACGTATTAACTAAGCAACCTTGTTAACAATATATACCCTTTTTTCCTATTTCTTACTTTCTTTCCTTACGTAACGTCTTAACTTTATTATATAGTTTATATATATAGCTATAAGGCTATTGCCTAGGTGTACGGTAGGGAGCAGGCAAGCCGAGCATGAGTTACAAGGAGAGTCGATAGAAGAGGACGATATGGTAAAGAGTAGGTATGGCAATACCCTGAGTACAGAGACGAACCGATGAGGAGGGAAGGGCTGTAAGCCCAAGGGAGCTTATAAGGAGGTGCCAAGGGCTAGCCGAAG
>Ga0307507_10010521_pt1 | contig 11935 bp, 3 predicted proteins | sample 7_EM_MG_FD_207223 | JGI IMG/M metagenome (GOLD analysis project Ga0307507, IMG submission 207223) | Populus trichocarpa ectomycorrhiza microbial communities from riparian zone in the Pacific Northwest, United States - 7_EM | ecosystem: Host-associated > Plants > Roots > Unclassified | place...
CTGTTTAATTGCAAGATTCTCTTGTTATTCCTTTCTCTTCTTTACGCAACGTCTTGTTCCTAGCAAGAGCTATATACCCTTAGATTTAGATAGAATTTATATTATTCCTTTGAATCTTTCCCGAAGCCTCTTCGCGCCCTTATATTACGTTACGTCTAAAACAACTACTATTAAAATGGCAAACGACCTCGAATCCTATGTGTTAACTATAAGCATTATAACCCTAGTTAGGGAATAGTTAACTATAATACAAGAAGCCTTTACAGATACTTTAGCTTAGTAGCGGGCTGCACTAGAAGCCCAGCATTAGTAATTAATAGAAACACTCCATAAAGAACTCCGCAATATTAATATACTTATAATGGAGACCCTAATAGTAACACCTGCAAATGAAATTGAGATAACTATATACGAACCTGGCCCGTTAAATGCAAACCCTAAACTAGTAATAGTAGCTTAATCTATACCTATAACAAACCTAGTACCTGCTATAAAATTAGAAAAGCTTCCTAACCCTCTAATGTTTAATAGAAATCAAAATAACCTATGTCCCTTTGTAACTAAGCTCCACCTTAAACTCTTAATAAACTATAACTAATACCCTACTAAAGCTAGTAAGATTAGCTATAGGATATCTTAATTAAGTAAAGATACTGCACGAACTATAGACCTATTCTTCTATAATAGCACCTTTGTTAATTTCGAAATCTTTATCTCTTTATTAGAATGAATATATAATAACGCCAGCCGCAAATATACTACTGTTACTAAACTTAAAAACCTATAATAACGGAATTAAGACTTTACCAGCTTCTTTTTGGAATTTTTAGGCCTTATTAGCGAACTAGATTGGAATAAAGCCGCTAAAGTTGCTGCTCTTTAATAAGCTATTTTGGGTAAAATTAGAGCATAGTTAGTAGGTAGGGAACTACTAAAGGACCTACCCAAATTTACTATAATATATTAATAAATTAATAAGGACCTTTAATATAACAAATAAACTTATTCTCTAAAGCCAACCACGCCTTATGTTTAAGACTTTACGAAACCAATATATACCCTAAAGCGTAACCCTTCTCCAAAACCTACGCACGACCTTATGGACCTTGACACCACTTAATCCTACGCACCCTTAGGAACTAATAAACGAAGGACTTAAGCCACAAATGGAGAATGCTTTGGATATGGCAGAAAAGGACATATCTAAAGGAATTGCTAAACTTACCCTTTTAAAAAAGTCCGCCGTAGTTTCTCCCGGTCTTTAAATCGCACCCACTCCTTAAATCGCACTTATTCTTTAAGCCGTACTTACTCCTTAACTTATACTCATTCTATAAATTATACCCGGTTGTTATAAAGCATTTTATGCTTGGCTAACTTAGAAAATAAATCATCCTAGGGCCAAGTCGCGCCTTAGGATAAGAAGTAGAAGAGTATAAGTATCTAGGCTCTTCTAGCGCTAATACACAACACGACTCCCTTAATATACTTGGCGAAATTTAAATACTTAGAAAATAGAAGGAGGTATAAATCCTTATAGACAGCGGAGCTACTAGTATAGGCTTTATTAATATAAACTACGCAAAAACCTAATGCCTAAATTTAAAGAAACTCAATAAGCCCTAAGGCCTATAAGGCTTTAACGGCAAACCCTTAATATATAGCAAATTAACGCACTACGCTCTTGTGAAAATATGGATAGGTAAACACCTTAAATATATTTCCCTATTTATAATACCCCTAAAGCAATATAAAATAATACTTGGATATAAATAGCTAAAACGGCACAACCCTTTAATTAGCTGGGTTAAAGAAACACTAAAATTCCGCACGACCTATTACTAAAGTTATTGTTTAAAACACTACCTGCCCTATAAACATATACAAGACTATTCAAATTTAATATAATACGAATTACCCTTACCACGAACCTTAAACTAACACAATAAAACTACAACTGCTAATCGCAGTAAAGAATGCGAAGATGATATATTAAAACCCCTTAAAATTCGTATAATACAAGCCATACCTTTTGTTTTGTTAGCAAGAAAATGAGACCATAAAATCTTTACTATAACAATAGAAGACATTAAGAAGGCGCTAGAACCAAAGCAGTATATTAACCCTTAACCTTTTATACCCAAGGAGTACCACGATCTAATTAACGAGTTTAAAAAATAATTCGCAAACTAGCTGCCCCCGCATTAAGATAAACACGATTTTAAGATAGAACTTAAACCTAGTACGACACCAAAGTTCAGTCCGCTATACGGTATATCATAAGAAGAACTGCTTGTGATATAATAATACCTCGATAAGCATCTAGAAAAAGGATTTATTCGCCCTAGTTAATCTCTATTTACCTTACCTATATTATTCATTAAAAAGCTAGGAGGAGGCTTAAGATTCTGTATTAATTACTAAGCCCTAAACGCAATTATGATTTGAAACTAATATCCAATCCCCTTAATCTAAGAGACGCTTGACCGCCTAGCAAAGGCACAATATTTTATAAAGCTTGATATAGTCGCTGCCTTTAATTGAATTCACATCTGAGAAGGAGATAAGAAGTATACAGCCTTTTATATATAATGGGGACTCTTTAAATACCTAGTAATGCCGTTTAGTGTAAAGAACGGTCCTAGTACGTTTTAGTAATACATTAATAATACGCTCCATAAATTCCTTAATATATTTGTTACTATATATATTAACAATATCCTAATCTACTCATCTTCGCTTTTTAAGCATTAAAAACACGTCTAAATAGTCCTTAAACGTTTGCAAGATGCGGGTTTATAATATAATATTAAGAAATACAAGTTCCATATATCTAAAGTTACGTACCTAGGCCTAATTATATCCCATAATGGAATTAAAATAGACCCTGAAAAGGTCGCTGTGATTATAAACTGGGGAAGCCCTAGTAATGTATAAGATATTTAAGGATTCCTAGGATTTGCAAATTTCTACCACTAATTTATTAACTAGTTCTTAAAAATTACCTAACTATTAGTAAACCTAACAAGAAAGAATATGAAATTTAAATGGACTACTAGATGTAAACAAGCTTTTAATAACTTAAAATAACGCTTTACAACCGCTCTAATTCTTGCCTACTTTAACCCTAACCTTAAATGTGTCGTTAAAACAGACTTGTCTAATCATGCCCTAGGGGGAGTATTATCGCAATACAATAAGGACGGTAAGCTATGTCCAGTAGCCTTTCTCTCTTAAAAGCTTGCCCCTGCTAAATTAAACTATAAGATATATAATAAGGAACTACTTACAATTGTTAGATGCTTTAAACAATGGCGTCCAGAACTTAAAGGATTATTATTTCCAATACATGTATTAACGGACTACAAAAACCTGCAGTACTTTATAACTATAAAGCAGTTAACGCAGCGCTAAATTCATTAGGCTAAATACCTCTTACAATTTAACCTTAAGATTATATACTAACTGGGCAAACTTAATTAGAAGCCTAATGCATTAATATAACAATTATAAGATTTACCTATAAATGCCTTAGACGAACGGATTACAAATTAATTACGGATCTTATTGCCCCCTAAACGCTTTAAGAAACTACGTCCTATATTCCTAGATATGGAACTTAACAGAAACGAATTAGAAATTAATAAATAGAAAATGGAAATTAATAAGCTAATAGAATACAAATACAAGAACGACGTATGGATAGTAGATATAATAAAAGCGATTTAAACAGGAAAATAACAGTATAAAGATATTACACTTACCGAATGCGAAATTCGTAACAATCGACTATACTATTAATAGAAGATAGTAGTTCCGAATTCCAAACCCTTACAATTTAAAATACTTAAATTCGTACACGATTCCCCTATAGTAGGACATCCTGGCTATATAAAGACTTATAAGATTATTTAACGAGTATACTACTAGCCTATAATGCACAACTACGTACGAAAATACATTCAAGCCTACAGAACGTGTATGCGTAGGAAGACCTCTCATATAAAGAAGCAAGGAGTACTTTAACCATTGCCAATTCTAATGCAAAGATGGCGAGATATCTTAATCAACTTCGTAGTTAACTTGCCTAACAGTAACAGGTTTACGAATGTTATGGTAGTTGTTGACCATCTTATAAAAATGCGACATATGATTCCTATGGACTTAATTAATGCAATATTAGTAGCTGAATGTTTCGTTAAGTACGTCTTTAAGCTACATAGACTTCCTAATTTGATAATATCCGACTATAGAAGCTAGTTTATTTTAGACTTCTAGCAAGCTCTATACAAACAATTAAGCATTTGAATATAACTCTTAACTGCATTTTATCTGGAGATAGATAGTTAAACCAAAATTGTAAACGCGATTATAGAACAATACCTATAAATATACTACTCCTACCTACAAGATAACTGGGAAAAATGGCTGCCTTTGGCTAAGTTTACTGTAAACAATACAATAAACGTATTAATAGGCATGACGCCGTTCTATGCAACCTACGGATAAGACCCCTAACTTAGATTCAAACTATGACCTAAAATTAATATAACAGGACCCACAATTAAACGGATTTAGTTAATTAACGCGCATAACTTCGCTAATTAAATAAAGCAGTTAACGGAACTATTATAAAGTAAATTAATATACGCTCAAATGGTATAGAAATGGCATATAAATAAAGGACGAGCCCCTACATGGGACTTTAAGGAAGGTGATATGGTTTACCTAAATACACAAAACCTAAAGACTTAACAGCCCTTAAAAAAACTTAATTGGAAGTTTGCAGGCCTATACCAAATTAAGAAGAAATTGAGCCTGTATACTTATAAGCTTAAACTGCCAACTAAGATAAAAATATATCTAACGTTTTACGTAAGCTTGCTGTAACCCTTAAAAGACAAACCTATAACTTATAAAGTGCCGCCGCCACCTCCTATAATTGTTAACAACGGTAATAGTTCTTACTTTATTAACTCAATTAATAATATGTAATAGAAAACATAATCTAAACAATTTAAACTTCTTATTAAGTGGGAAGGATATAAAATATAAACCTGGGAGCTCTATAAGTAAGTTAAGACTAATGCGCCTTCCCTGGTAAAAGAATTCCATAAGGACTATCCTTTGTGGCCTGCTCTGGCTAGATAGACATAATATAAAGGCAAATAACTGCCACCTAACATGAATATATAAAACACAATAGCAGGAAACTCAAAATTAAAAAGAGCTTAAAGAATACCACAACGCTTATAACACAGTTACATAACGCGTAAGATATTAAGGAACTTTAACCAGCGGTTAAAGTTGTCTAATTAGTTAGATTTGCCTTGCTAAGACCTACTGTAAAGATATTAGTTTGGCTTACTGCCTTTACCAAACTAATAGCGATTTCCCATCCTGGGGATGGAAAATCCTAATTGGTCTATTTAATAATTAGAACCGGCAAAACTCTATACCGCCACCTAACGTAAAATATAATATGATAAAATTGTATTATTTTGGACCTTCGGCTAAAGGGGGGGTACTATAATGGGACTAGCCTAGTTATAGTAGGAATGTCTTAGTAAAACACTTAATAGATAGAACTTAAAGCTTTAACCAAATTCTGCCGAATTCTACCAGCTTGATTAACTTCTGCCAAGTTCTACTAGATTAATTAAATACTACCAAAGTCCGTCCACGTGTGTATGTGCGCACGCATTGACCAAGACCCCTAAACTGTTTAATTGTAAGATTCTCTTGTTATTCCTTTCTCTTCTTTACGCAACATCTTGTTCCTAGCAAGAGCTATATACCCTCAGATTTAGATAGAATTTATATTGTTCCTTCAAATCTTTCCCAAAGCCTCTTCGCGCCCTTACAATACTAGTGATATATTTTAAACTAATGGTTTCTAGCTTCTGGTACTCTGTAAAGGGGTTTTATAACCTATAAAATTATTCCTAGTTGCAAGTTAAGCTTAGGGGGTGGTTGTATAAAGATATCCCTACTTAAGTAGATATTAGACTATATATAGGCTTATAAGATGTCCTGTAAGTAGAGGGTTATAGGCTTGGTTTGCTATAGTCTAGGCGTAAATATAAGTATAATCTATTAGCTAACTTATTAAATTATAGGCAATTGTGTAAGGACTAAGCCCTTTCCCTGGTTATTATAAGCTTATATAATAAGCCTTAATTTTTTAAAGGCTTTATTAGTACTAGGGTGCTTAATCTTGTTAATAAAGCGTGAGTTAAATATACAGATGCTTTACGGGACGTCTTTCTCTATTATAACCGCAAAGACGCCCTTTTTAAGTAGTCTATTAATCTCTTTGCGTCTTAAGTCCGTAAAAGGGTTTTTCTATACTAGAACTAATATATCCGTAGGTGGAGGTTGTCTTACGGATATATCTACGGAGGTTAGGTAATTCTCTATTATGGGGTTCTTAGTTATGGGGTGCTTTTAGGGGCGGCCTCGGCCACGCTTTATAGCAGGTTTAGTAGGTTTAGTAGGTTTATAGGGGACTTCTAGAGTAGGTAGGGGTGCTTCTAGTTTATTTGGTTTAGTGGGTGCTTCCAGTTTATCTAGTTTGACGTTATGGGTGTTTTTGGGCCGAAAGTAGGGTTTTACGGATATGCTTCTAAAGCTAGTTGGTCCACTAGGAAGTTATACGCAGCACGTTTTATCTTTTACAGCTAGTAAATGATAAGGTCCAGTTTAATTACCACTCTTACGCTATATAAGGACTTTAGAGTTAAGCGGGAGGTTGTGTACTAAGGTTATATTAGGTCCGTTATGGTAATATAGGGCGCTATTAATAGCTTATTTAGCCTGTAATTTGACTATTTTAGCTATTGCCTTCTGTATTGCAGCTGCTCGTTCCGTAATAGACGGGGCAGGAGGGCCTAGGTTGCTTATTTTTGGGTAGGCTCTATAAACTAAAAGGGTAGGTACTAGTCCGTTAGGGCTAGCGATATTATTAACGGCTTTTATAGCTATCTATAAAGCTAGTTCCTTTTAGATATCCTTATACTTGTCTATAATAATCTAGTAAGCTCTCTGTAGAGCTAGGTAAGCTCGCTTAATAAGCCTAATAGACTAATACGCCTTAACTGGAACGGCTTTTGTTAAAATAGCTATGGCCATAGCGTACTATTGGAATTCCTTGCTGATGAAGTTTCTACCAGCGTTATGGGTAATATACTTAGGAGGTCTAAGGTATATATTAATCTAGTAGGTCCGTAAAATGTCCTAAGTATATTTTATGGATATATTTTGCAACTAATAGGTGGCTTAGTAGCGGGTTGCCTTGTTAATTATATATAATACTAGGCTGCCGTTAATGTATATAATATCTATGTATACTAAGTGGTTGAAATTAAAATCCTTATAAAGGGTAAACTTAAATCGGCCTAGGGAACGTCTGTATTTCTAGCAAAAGGAGCAGTATTTAGTTAGGTGGTTGATTGCCTTCCTGTCAACATTATTGTGCCTAGAGTGTTTAAGGACTTTATATAGCTTTTCGGCTGACGGGTGGCCAAAACGGTGGTATAGGTAGTGGATTTCAGTACTGGTAAGGTAGCATGGGTTATAGTTAAAAGATTCCTAAATATAGGTCTGTAATGTCTCTCCCTATATAAGGAATGGGTGTCTAAATTGTTGTATAATTGGTAGGGTGACATGCTTGCTTCCTGGGGTAGTTGTGGGGCTAATTACAGTATCTGTAATATTATTGTAGTAAACCTGTAACCTATCTATGTCCGCAAGATAGAGTAGAAAAGGGGTGTCCGCTTTTACTACGTGGAAGTTAACTAGGCCAATTAGGGTCTTAACTGCCACTAATCTAATTAATATGGTTGAGCCGATGCTGAATTGGACGTTTATAGCCCTAGTTTATATAGTATTAATATCTATATTATTATTTACGGTGGTCTTATATATAAGGTACTGTCCGTAACCTATAGTAGACTTCTTAGAGGCACCTATATTGATTATAACGCTATAGAATTCTTTAGAGGTGTAGTGTTTTGTGGTAATATATGCAAATGGGTCCTATTCGCGGTCTATAACGTCCGTAACGGGTCTAATAGGTGTGCTTACGGGCCAGTTTTCGGGTGCAATTAAGTGTGTAAAGGAGCGGTTGGCTAATACGGTTGTAATATTAAAGGCTTAGCTATCTGTAAAAGGTCTAAAAGTAGTTAAGAATGTCTCTAAGGTCTCCTATTCCTAAGTATCTGAGTTAAAGTTAATTATAAGGGCTTCTATTGACTTATTAAGAGACTCTTCTGCTTCCTCTCCTTTGTAGTCTAAGATAAACTGGTTGATCTATCTGTTAAATCTCTTTTTAGACTTATTGCGTTTTTCCTGGGTATACCTTATAGACTAATATCCTTCCTTACTATATATAAAGCACCTCTAATTGGTTTGTCTGTGGGGGTATGCTTTTATACGGGAGTTGCTGTGGGGGTTATGGGTAGGACCTGGTCAATGCGGGTGCTGCTAGCGGTAGCGGCGGTCCGTAAAGTAGGCATCTAAGTTAGTTTATAGATTTTATAGGTCCGTAACAAAGGCTTAAGTACTGCCTGGCGGGTTTAAGGCTTCATATGTTGTAATAGAGGACCGTAAATTATTAATAAGGCTAGCTACGATGTCTGCGGGCTTATAATAGGCGTATTTATAGGGTTCTATTTCCTGGCAAGCTGTAATAAGTTTATTGTATAGGAAGTCGTCTGTTTAAAGCTTAATATTAAGACCGTGCTATAGGTGGCGGAGGTCTTTAATAAGGATTTGCAGGCACTCTATAGTTGATTTTTCAGTGTTCTTATCTATTACGGTCCGTAACTTGGTTGTATTCCATTGGGTAAGGATATTACGCTTATATTCCGGTCCTTTAAAGTAGTTACGTATAGATTTGTATAGCTTATTAAAGGGAACACCAAGGGGGTTGCTCTTGAGGTTAGTGTAGTAGTAGTTAAGTGCTAGGCCGCGCAGCATAGTAGAGTAGGCTTGGCTGAACTCTTATTTAGGAATATCGGCCTTTTAATAGAGGTCCGTAAAGATGGTTAGTTTAAAGTTAAAGTTGTCGTTTTTACTGCTGTACTTAGATTTGTCGGTATAGAGCTTAGCTAGGTTGGCTAGCTCCTTATTATAGGTCTTTGCTTGGGTGGTTTGCGGATCTATAACTTAAACGGAAGGGTTTTGGTCCGTATTTTGGTTTATGGGGGTATTATGGTCCGTAACTTAAGCACTAGGTGTGCTTTGGCCTATAAGATTAATTCTAAAACTGCTTGGGTTTATAGGACAAATTTGGTTAAGTGGGTTAGGTATAAGGCCAGTGATCCTATTAAGTTTAGAAGAAGTAAAGAGTTTTTTAGTGGCTTTAACTTAGTCTAGGATTTCCTCTTTAGTCTATTCTGTTTGGTCCTTCTTATATATTGTATTGTATAAAGACTGTATAACAGTAACTTGTTTATTCCTTTTAACCTATACACCTTAGTAACGTAAAAGGGTTTGTAGGTTATGGATGGTAGTAGGGTTATAGGCCTTAAAAATAGCTTCTGTAAAGTCCGCAAAGTCTTTCTGGTATTGCTCCTATAGGTTGTTATTTATAAGCTTAAAATATTTATATTTAAGAACTTTAAATTTAATATAGTTATTGATATTAGTTATGGACGTAAGGTTGACTCCCTACCTCCACTTTTCTTAACCTTTATCGACTTGCTTGCTTAGGTCTGCTATACTATATAGTATAGTATAGTGCGTTATGGATAGGGAAGGTCTTGTAGTGGTCCGTAAAGGCGGTTAATAGGTCTGTGACGGTTTGTAGGAGGGTAAGGGGTTTCCGTAAGGTCTTGTAACAGTCCGTAAAAGCGATTAACAGGTCCGTAGTGGTTTGTAGAGGGGTAAGGGGTCTCCGTAAGGGGTCTAAAAAAGAGGTTGGAGGGTGTGGTAGGAATAGGGGTTTGAGGTTTAGAGGTAGATTGAGGGTAGAGGTTCTATATAGGTCTGTATTCACGTCTATTATACTTCTAGTAAACCATACTAAGACTTAAATAAGTATATAGAGTTGGTAACAAGTCCGTAATCCCCAACTTCTAACCTTTTAGTAGGTCGTACTAGGATTTTAAACAGGTGGTCGCTGTCGTATATATCGCTTGGGGGGAGGTGTTAAGTGATTGCTAATCTGTGCGCGCTTACTGATTAGTGTTTGTATTAACTTAATAATACAATTGAGTTATATCCAGGGGCACGAAATATGTATAGTATCGTATGCTCTTTTGGATGGTGGTGACTGTTGATTCTATTGAGGTAGACTACGTGGTCTATATACTAACGCGCCTCCCCCCTAATTAGTTAGCATATAAGTGGTTGGTGCACTGAACGCGTAAATACGCGTTCGTACACCAGGTGCTGTAATTATACATTATTAATCTCCTATTTATTATCCAAGTTTATTTTATTAAATTTATCTTTTTTAGCATAGGTATAGCGCTTTATAATAGGCTCTAGGTTTAAAATATTACTCTAGTTATTAGCAACGCTATTACTATTACTATCCTCCTTATTATAAATATAACTCCTAGTCTTATTATATAGTGATTTAATATAGTAGAGAAGGGTATGCTTTTAAAGCGAAGGGCTAGTAGGCTATAGAGTAAATATGGCTTACTAGTTAACTTGCGAGTATTAAGAGTTAAGGTTAAGGATAAGAGGAATAGTGGGGCTAGAATATAAGTCTTTGTAATAGGCGGGTGGCCTTTATTACTTTTAGGGACGTAGACTATTACTATCCTCGCCGCCCTTACTACCCCTACTACTCTCTTTAGTAAAATTATTAGAATTAGAATTAGTAATATTATCCTACTTAAGCTTCCGCCCCCTTAATATAAAAAATATTTTACCTCCTATATTCCCTTTTTTATAATTACCTTTCTCTCTAATATTTGGATTGTCTATATATTATAGTTATTAGGTTATAATAACAATATTTTAATATTTATAACCTACTAATATTATCTATATATTATTGGCTATTAAAGAGTCTTGGTTAGTTACTACGTAGGTCTTTAACTTCTATATAGCCTAGGGGATAGTTATAATATTAATTCCCTTAGCTAGGCTATCTATTTTATTAACGTCTTCTACCGTAGGTTTAAGATAATTATATATAAATACGCTAAAGAGATCTTCTAGCTCCTCTAAAAAAGGTAACTCTTTATCCTTATTATCTTTGTTACGGACCTTATATTAGTAATAGTACGACTACTAAGAAGAGATATAAATAGGTTGGTTAAGACAGTATGGGAGGCACTAAAACCGATTAAGCTATAGGACAAGGAGTAGCCGAGTTACGTAGCTAGTTATGTTATAAGTTCGAAATATAGGAACGTGGGAACGTAAGAACGTGGGCGACGTACTAACTTACTAATGTACTAATATACTCAGTCATTACTATAGGAAGGAGTTATATATTTAAAGGACTACAGTCTCTACCTAAATAGTTCCTTTTTTTATAGTAAATCTTAGAATATAATTAGAGTTAATCTATTAGGTAACCACTCCATTAGTTATATTTATATTATTAACTTTTTATTTAACTATATACCTAGTCTATTAGCAAGTCTACCGTAGTATTTCCTACAAGGTTTTATTATATATTTACTACCTAGTTACGGTATTAATAAAGTCGAATAATATGCCACTAAAAGCACTAGTTATAACGTTGTTAATAGTAGCAACTACTTTAGGAATAAGTGGGGTCACTAGTATAAGAGATACTAATTCGTAGTTGGTTACGGTTAGGTAGTTATAAGAAATAGTCCATTAAATAACGTATTTCACGGGTGAGCTGGTCAAACGGGTAAGCTAATCACTTCAAAAACACACCAAAAAATGGAAAAATCACACTTTAATATCTTAACAACCACTTAATAATAAATTTTAATAATTT
>Ga0307507_10010522_pt1 | contig 11933 bp, 9 predicted proteins | sample 7_EM_MG_FD_207223 | JGI IMG/M metagenome (GOLD analysis project Ga0307507, IMG submission 207223) | Populus trichocarpa ectomycorrhiza microbial communities from riparian zone in the Pacific Northwest, United States - 7_EM | ecosystem: Host-associated > Plants > Roots > Unclassified | place...
AGCCCCGCCGTCTCCTTCCCCTGTCTTCAGATCTTGAAGATCAGGACAGGACCCACCTGTCACCAAACTCACCCCACCATCCCATGTAATGTGAAATGGACGGCCAGCCCAATGGACTGCCATGGGCGGTGGGGCCTTTGATACACAAGCGGTATATACTTTGTATATATATGATCAATAATTACTCCAAATATTTATGGATATTTTTACATTTATGCACCAAACTAACAACCCAGAATCCAAATACAGACATCTATCAATAATTCAGAAAACAGAAACCATATATGCGGGAACTTAAGTTCTGCTTTAAGATTATTCCAAGCTTTATGTATACAATTTGAACGGCACAGGCACTTTCTTTCCGGTGGTTACTTCTGTTGCAGTGCTTCTCTGCCCTTCCACTTCTTTGCATGTAGCTCTCATTTAGTTTTTATGGGTTGGCCGAGGGGATTGGAAAAAAATAAATTTAAAATCTCGGCGCCTGATCACCAATGAAAGGAGGTGATTGACATACGTGTCAAATGTCATCTATATTCACTCGTTAATTCAGATACATCGGCCAAAGAGATATTATTGATGGTAGTTTTGATTTTTTGTAACCAAGATTATTGTATTTTTGTAGCATATTTGCTTTATATATATATATATATTATAAAAGCAGTGTTTAATTGAGTTATTTATTTATTTATTTTTGAAATCAAACATGTGGCTTTTTAAAAATAATATGTTTTGATTTTGAATCAAGGTAAGATATTTTGTTTTTAACCAAGAATAAACAGTTTATTATTATGAAGTTTAATTTATTACTTGATGAGATTAAAATATAAAAATATTAAAAGAATAATAATTAATTACCAAACAATACTTTATTTTATGCTACCTTTGACTAATATATCATAACAGAAGTTAAAGTATAACACGATATAGAACATATCATTGTTTTTAGAATCACTGCAATAGCTAGAATCGAGTTCATGTTTTAGCTAGATTTTACACGCTAGGATTATCGGATTTGTTAGGATTTTAATTCTGGTAGTTAGACCTGATATATATATAATAGTACACTTCTTTAATTATCACACTGATTTTAATTAGTAGGCCACTCCCCCATATAATAATGGATGCAATCCTCCATCGTCGATGTCGAAATCTTACCAAATGATGCTATAAACCGGTGCGATGAGTGATGACGGGACGGGGTTAGGTTTTTTGTTTTGATGAAATAATTATATATTTTTATTTTTTTATTTGATGTTATTATAGTTTTCTAGTTTTTTCCACACAAATAATTGTTATAACTTTATGGTAAGTGCAAATATGAGTGAATAAAGGATTTAACTTGTAACAGTTTTTTTTTCTTTTGTGAAAAATAGAAATCTTTCTTAATTCATTTTATGTTTCGATATTTTTTTCTATTTAGTATTATTATACTTTTCTAGTTTTTTTTCTTTGAAGTGAATAGTTTTCCTAGTTGTTTTTTTATATTTTGTATTAATAGGGTTTTATCGTTTATTTTCATATGAAAAGTTGTGTTTGTCTTTTTACAATTGAAGATTTAGATGGATAAAAATTAAATATTTTAGATGTTTCTTTTTTGGTTTTTGAGAGTTATGACTTTTAACAAATCCTATTATCCTTCGCTCCTATATACATAAATTGCTTTCAAAGCCCAATAATTCCTAGTGATTTTGAATGGAGGTGGTATAAGACATGTATCAATTCTTTGTGGTTAATTTTTGTATATTGTTAAATAATCATAGTTGAAAGAGATCACAGAATATGACATGTTTATATAAAAAAGGACATAGAGGTTACTGTTCCATAAATAATATGTTGTTTTTGTTTTTGTCTGCTGCTATTATTAAAAATCCTGGTATTAAGATCCTCGATGCGCCAACCCATACAAAAGTGTTGTGCGAGGGATCTATAATGGGGCGACATACATGTATATAGTATTAAGGACCCATGATGAGGTGACACACATAAAGATGCTAGAAACCCACCACGAGATGAACCACACATAAAAGGATTTTTATGGTGGATGATAGTTTCCGATTGAGGTATGAACTCGAGGACGAGTTCTTTCAAACCTGGAAAGACAAACGTGTGAGTTTTTTTTATAGAAAAATAGATTTTTTTAAGTTAATTTTATATTTTTATATTACGTATTATTATAACTCTGTAGTTTTTTTTTATTTGAAGTGAACAATTTTTCTACTTTATTTTCTACATTCAATATTACTATGATTTTATACCTTTTTTTTTATATAAAAAGTTGTTATAGCCTTTTGTAAATTGAGAATCGTAACAAACTTCATTATTTCTCAAGATAAAGGTTTTATCTGACATTGTAGTTCAACCATGTTTTTAATTTTTTTTTCTTAGTTTCAAATTATTATTTTTCTGGGTGTTTTTGGATCATTTTTATATGACGATGTCAAAAATAAAAAAATATTATTTTAATATATTACTAAAAAAAAAACCCTTCAAAAAGCAAATTCCACCGCACTCAAAAACATTTCTAAAGACGCTCACCAACTATGGAGTTGTTATAGAAGGAGAAGGGAATCATCACAAGAGAAGGCTAAGGGAATAAGGTCAAGGAATAGTGAATAAGAAAGACTTTGAGCTCATCGTTAACTCCTATGCTCAAAGCAGTCGTTTAATGTGTGTGTGTGTGTGTGTGTGTGTGTGTGTGTGTGTGTATTGCCAGGTGAAATGCTCTATTTATTCGCACAGAACGGCATTAATCTGGGACTGGGAAGACTTCAGAGACGGACAGCATAAACTTACAGTACATTCCATATTCCTTCTGGAAAGATCGCACGGGCGGGGCGGGATTTGAATTGTATATTGTTGTTGCAATAGGAGGGCGACAGACAACTCGGCTATAAAGAAACAGGGCATGTTATCTGACGAATGTAGATTGCATCTTGGATGTGACTCGGACTACTATAAAATTGTGGTATTCTGCAAATCTTTCAAATAAAAATGGCCTGCTGGATGGCTTTGAAATGGTCGAACAAAGATGATCAGCTGGGAGTGGATGAAATATATATATTTTTTAATGAATTGAATCCTAGTCCCACCCAAAACCCAGGAGCAAACCATTTCACTCGCAACAAACACGCATATGACTCCAATGCCATCACTTTCTTTTGCATTCTGTCACGAAATCATGTGTTTGGTAAATTGTAAGATATTCAAGAATTAACTATTTATACTTACTTTCCCAAGAAATTAAAGAGAAAAATATATTTTAATGTAGTTAAAATATTCTTATTATTTCTTGGACTTCAAATTTATTTATTTTGTCTTTGTTTTTAAAATAAAAGTATCGTACAATTTTCCGTGGCCCCGTCCTTTTTTTACCCGGAATGGCTTTTTCGCGATATACTCAAATCCAACGGCACCATTTCCAAATCCCATAATTACTCTAAACCATCAAGGGCACTCTAGTAATTCAGTAACTTTATCCAGTTCCCTTGACAAATAAAAATGCAGTACAAGCACCGAAGGCTAATAAAAAGTATAAAAATTGAATTGAAAAAACTGGAAAGAAAACCATACAGTCTCCCTGCTCTGTTCTTCCAGACGTCGAGTAGAGTCTCCGTTTTCTGCTACAGATTTTTTCATTGGACGAAACTGTCCTTGGCATGCCTTCAAAACCCCAAATTCATCCATTTCACTTGTCCTTCTAGATTCTACCAACAGTCAAAGATCCTGTCCTCTCCACTCACAAAGAAAATCTTCCCTCTCCATGGAACCAGTTGGAGTTGAAGAAGCTTGCTTATAGCGCCAAAGAAGAAAGAAAATCGAATGGATTTAACGGAAGGAGTTGGAGAGAGCTCTTCACCGCCGAGAAGCTTTGGTAGTTTTAGTAACCACGATGTGCGAAACGACGTGTATAATCGCTTCATAGAGAGTGGTCATGAAGAAGCCGTTTCTAATCCTGAGTTGTTTCGTGAACACATCGACTCTCACTTCAATCGCTTGCCTGCTAGGTTTTCTGAATTCTATTCACTTCATATTTGCTCCTGCTTCTGTTCTCTTTGTGAATCTGTTAATTTTATTCTAGTGAACTTATTGTTGCTGTATTTGCTTGCTTTTTGTTGTTGTTGTTGTTGTTATCAGTTACGGACTGGATGTTAACATGGATAAAGTGGAAGACGTTTTGTTACATCAAAAACTACTTGCTATGGCAAAGGATCCAGAAAGGCGTCCTGTTTACCATATCCGTTTCTTAGAGGTACTGCCTTGATTTTGCTCTTCCCACTATCAATGGCTTTTGATACTTCTTATTTTGTTGAATCACATGGTTAGCTAAGCTCCAATCTGCTTTATAATTTCGACGGAACTTTCATGGAGAATTAGCTGAAAATGAAGCAAGATATGAAATGATGAATAAGGCAGTAGTCATTTTCTTAAATGACATTGCCGAGAGGATTAATGACATTGTACTAGTCATTTGGTAAATTTAGTGGAGTGATTAATGATAGGGATTGAAATCAACTGTACTCGGTGGGATACTTCGGGTTCTAGTTTCTTGGATCGATGTTGTTAACATATATAGTTGTAAAACAACGAATTTGACTCTATGTTCCTGGTGAGAAACTTTTATCAAAAACTGATAGCTTTCTGGTGTGTGTGTGTGTGTGTGTGTGTGTATATATCATCTAAAATTTATCTCACGCCTCATTTCCATTTGTCTAATTTACACAATACGTTTATTACATATCTGACTCTCTTCATGCCTCAAAATGTTGGGACTTTTTTTTTCTTGGTTGGCCATCATCCTGGTTGTTTGGGGGCTAGGGTCAACAGAACACATGGGAGTTTGAACCAAGAAGATATTCCCTCACCTCTTTGAAGCATATGGGCATTAAACTATAAATCACTTGCACACAGAGCTCTACAAGTTAATTGGCTGCTAACTTTTAGCTTAAGATTCTATTTACTAGGATAATATATCTTGTAGCAATTATTAAGGCCATCTTTCTAGTTCCAAATCCTAAAATTGATACTGAATATTAAAGAACTTACTATATATTTAAAATGATTGTATTACTTATGATTTTGTCCTGCTATTTTGTTTCAGTAACACATCTTACATTCTATGCTCTGTCTGCTTATTTTCTGCTTTTGCTTCTGGGAAGAAACTTCGCACTAAAACAGAGGTCAATGGTGAACAACAGTTCATAACTATGACTCCTATCCCAAGGCCAGCGTGTGATACAGATGATGAAGGAGTTGTGCCATCACAGAAGAGGTTTTGCATCCTTGAAGATCTTATTTATGTGCACATATCAATGAGCTTTGAACTTTTATTTTCTAGATTTAGTGAGCATTTAAACCTCATGACCGTACTATATTGCTGGTTTGTCAATGCATTTTTCTTTATTTGTTATTTTTGCCTTTTCTGCAAGTAGAATCAAGGATTGTACGATTGAATTTGAGCCTTGCTCTAAGCTTGAGGATCTGAATTTGGATGTTAGAAAAAGTTCCAAGGACATGGAAGAGAGGTATCATTCAGGGGATGTTTCCAGAAGGTACTTTCTCAATGAAACTTTGTCACCATTTTTTTTTTAACGTTTTTTTTTTTAATCCTGAAGAGCAAAATATTTGTTATATTGGATATTTTTTTAAAATTAGGGAATTTCAAGAGTTTGCTTTTAGTGCAGTGGGTTCACTCTGTAGATTAGTATAATTGCCAATATTTGTGCTGTTTTGTTCCCTGTGTTTTTCCTGTAGGAACTAGAACTTTTCCCTCATTACCAACCCATATAATTGAAATGACAAGCCTAAATGGAAGTGGCAGCAATGCTCTATGTTGTTCCATATTGATCAAATTCAAAAAGAGTTGTTATTTTCTTTCTGATCTTATCCTCTATCATAATTGTCTGGGTGTTGTAAAAGGAGTATAGATTTTAATCACAATAATCCTAATTTTTTTTCTTTTTTCTTTGGATGCATTTTTTAAAATTAGTTAAATTAAGATGTCTTTGTTCTATTTGTAAAAGGAAGACAGATTTGTTGCTCGGCCATAGATCTGTTTGCTATATTTATGAAATCAGGCGAAATTAACATGAATTATACCTATATATGCGTGAAAAGGACGAATTATACCTAGATCACTAATGTGTTCTTTATATATTTTTCTATACTGGAATTAAGTTGGTTGCTTGGAACTTATTGCAGGCAAGAAGTTTCACATGTTCCAATTCATGAATTCATATTTTCTACTGTAGACAAGCCTAAGCTTCTTAGTCAGGTATGTTTGGGAAGACTTTTTTTTTAAAAAAAATGTTTTGTTATTCTTATGAGTTACACCAGTCCATTTCCATGATCGGAATCCTTCATTAACTTAAACCACAATTTTTTGACATTTGCATTTGTAGAAGTTGAGCTCAAATATAAGTTTATTAAACTGCATTGCATTTCTTGCAATGAGTTTTGAGTGGATATCAGATTACCTCAGTAAAAGGGTGCAAAAAAAAAGCTTGGAATTTGCTACCATAGTATTTATTTCTCCCATAAAAGTAAAATGAAGCTTGAAGTTAGTTGCATTGGTTTTTTCTCTTCTATATTCACAAAATAACCATAATTTTATGTATGCTATTTGAATTTAATGAAAGGATTATTTTATTGCCCTGGTTTCATTTCCAATTGCAACTTTTAAAAACACTATGGGGCCCCTTTGCTTTTTATTCATCAGCTGTTGGATTCACTGTGTGTAGTATGAATAAGACTTCAACTTGTGCAGCTTGTTGGGATTTGCTATTATTCTTCATTGGGATGGAGAACATGGCATAATTCTTCATATTTACCTGTAGACCCTTTAAGTTATGATATTCTCAACATGCCCCTTGCCAGATTTTATGTGAGCTTTGCTAATGCATCATGAAGTCTTATTTTCCAATCTAAAGCATATTAATAAGATGGAAGTTATAACTTATCTAAGCTAATGATGTTCAGAGAATCAGATATATGCTCTACTACAAGGTAAAAGCAATGCAAAACTCAGTTGAACCAATGAAACACAAGACTTGGGTTAATTTTGGTGGTTTAAAATTGAAAAATGTGAATTTCTTCTGATGATGTTTTGTTTTCTTCTAGCTTTCTGCTTTGCTTTCTGATATAGGGCTCAACATCCGCGAAGCTCACGTGTTTTCAACTACTGATGGTTACTCTCTGGATGTATTTGTGGTGGATGGATGGCCTTTTGAGGTACTTGATACTCATTAAGATCTTGTGTTCATATTCCCAATATATTTTTTCCTTACTTAGAGAGTCAGTGTGACTCATTATTGCCACTGAAGGATCTTAATAGTATGGGGGCTATCTCTTTACTCCTGTTGGTCGTCTCGAATGTTAATCCATCTCTCATATCTTGCATCATAAATATCATATTGACGTTAGTGATGAATCTCTATGTTTTCCTTTTTGTTTAGAAAATTTGCCAGTTGGTTTCTTAAACAAATGTGCTTATCCCCGGACAGTGGCCTCATATTATATTAAGGAGCATTGTGATTATATCTCTTTATGACAGGAATCTGTGCTGAGTCCAAATGTTGCTGACTTTGCAATGTTGTGGCCAGGATACAGATGGTTTGTATAAGGCTATGGAAGAAGCAATTGCAAGAAGCGAGGTAATTCGTGTCTCAGTATGAACCTTTTGTTTGTTTTTTTGGGTTACAGTTTTGCTTTAATCACACTGCTGCCTATAGAAATATCTTGATAAATTCGTGGCATCATCATTTTAGATTTTTTTTTCTTGATCATGATCATGATAATTGTTTCGGATTTACTATGCCTTTTCAATGGAAAATAAAAAGATCCTGAAAATTGTATGTGTATTTTATGATCACCTTTTTTTACCTTTACATATTGTACCTAGTGGAAGATATTCCATGCATGCTTGTGGAAGGGAATTTAGCCATCCCTGGTAATGGAGGACACAGAAAATGAAAAGCAAATGAGAGTTGCAATTGATATGTGCTGTGAACAAACATTTAGAAATTTTCTCATCTTGCTGGGTAGTTCCAAGTTGTGCTGCTTTTATTGGGGTTATCTGCTGAATTTTCTGGAAAAAGAATGGCTAATTTAGGGGAGAGTTTGTCTTTTGTGTGTATTCTTCTTTTCATTCCCCAGCTAGCTAATGTTGGCATTGTGGCATAATGGAAAGTGAATGTAGACATGCTAAAAATGTCTCTTATCTGAAAACTGTTGCCTTATAACTAGAATTAACTTGCAGCAATTTGAGTAACCATTACAGGATATAGTATATATCAACTAAGGCTTTGTATATTATTGCAGCATATGTCTCATTTTTTAGCTGCACAAAAATGTTGCAGATCACTTGACCGTTCACTTTCTTGTCAATTCAGTAAATTTGAGTGTCAGATGCGGTTTGTGCATGTGTATCCACTTAATTTTTTTTTAAGAGATAAAACATATATTCTAATGAGCTTTGCAATGCATGATTGTTGCTTTGTTCCACCAAGCAATCCTTCATAAACAATTTACTTTTGGACCTCGTTGTTCAGACTTGTGGTGTTCCATTAAGAAGATGTAGCAACCCTCTCAATTCTTGAATGCTGACTTCTGATACTTCTTGGTACTGCTGATGCATTTGGTGTTTATGATGGAACTAAATATCTTAGTGTAAAACCCACAATCTGATAGTCAGATGAAGTTGCTGGCTGTTACTGAATGTAGAAGCTGTGCTGATTTACTATATTAAAGGTTAACGTAATTTAGTTTAGAGAAGCTTAGTTTAGAGCTTCTCTTTGCAGTGCTTGTAGGAATATATTTTTTTAAAAAATCATATCAATGGAGTTTTTGAAATTAAATTCCTCTCCATGCCTGACTTATTGAGGAGATCTTGCTCCTCTTCTTGTCTCTAAGCTTTTGCTTTGCTGTCACCATTTGACTACTGTAGACTCCCAAATCTTAAACTTGCCCAGTCCTTTTCTATTGCACGGGTTTCTATTCTCTGCATTTGTTTCACTAAACAATGAATAAAATATTCTGACTATTCTCTCTGGAAACACAGGGTTCATGGTCTGGTTCTTCACATCCTCGTTCATCTATAGATAAAGCATTAGCAGCTGGTGCAAAACCTGGAGATTGGGAAATAGATAGAAGGTTATTGAAGATAGGAGAAAGCATTGCATCTGGTTCTTCTGGAGATTTGTGAGTTGGGCTTTTCAGATTTAACTACTTTTCTTCAAGTCTATTTTTTGGTTGTCGTCTCTTTCTCATATGTTATCTTCTGATAATTTGAAGGTACCGTGGAGTTTACTTTGGTCAAGATGTTGCCATTAAAATTTTTAGATCTGAGCAATTAAATGATACTCAAGAAGAAGAGTTTGCACAAGAAGTGGCAATTCTAAGGTGAATAGGTGGAAACTGTAATATTGAAGTTCACTTTGTGCCTTTTAAATTGATTCTTGCTAAATACATCATGTAAAAATGCTTAAGAATTTGACTTCACACTTCAATCATGCCAACTCAATTATCTTCCTTAAAGATTCTTTAAATCAAGTTTTATTAATAGAGAGAGCGAAGGTCATTGAACTTTGCTGTATGGGTTGTCCACTCATTCATCAACTCTCATGTGTCTGTCATGTTAACCTTTATATTTACAAGGATACCTGAGAATGACATAATCTGACACCAATGAAGCTGCCAATAATATTACACTTGGTTTTATGTAATGTGCTTGAGAGCACATCTTTGCAAGTCTGTCTTAGTAATTAAAATTTGGCTTATGTATTATTGTTTTTTAATAATTTATTCACTGAGAAATTTGCAAAACAAAATCCAGTGGAACTTTTCTGATTTTTTTTCTTTTTGCATTATTTTTTTTCAATGCTAGATATGCTGGAGGCGAAATGTCATTGACAATTAAAATAGAGTATCTATCATGCGCTTTGAAGTCTCCATTTTCTTTTCCTCTTTCCTTTTCTTAAACATACATTTCCTAGTGAAGTGCATTTTTTTGATGCAAGCATTGCACTATGCTGCCGATATAGAAAACAGATTTTGTAGTTAATGTGCCCTACTGTATGATTTTGACTTAATTGACACTTGAAACACTTGCATATTTCCTGGAAGAACCCTACTTTCTATACCAAGTTTGACTTGATCACATAAAGGAATATTTTGGCGAGAACATTTTTTTCCAGGAGAAGATTTTTTCCAGAATTGACTTGTCCATTATAGCTTTGTTTTTGGATTCTAAAAATTTTGTTTTCTTTGTTAAGGGGTTTGAGATTGTGGTTTTTTACATTAGCGACTCTTTAAACTTTCTTTTTGTCGAATGCATTCTTTTTCCGTACAAAGGGCTATTCATATCCTTTTACTCAAAATGCTTTTATTTTATTTGAACTAAAACAAATTATACCAGAAGCATTGGTTCAATCCAGGGATTTTGATCTTCTTCCTGTTCTCATTTTGACTAATCTCTGTTATTTGATTAACCTGTATTTATTTGTCCTTCAAGCAGCCATGGAATCGACTTTTGTTTGACCTTTTCATTCATTTCTTTATTCATTCAATGCTGTTTTATACAATTTGAACAGTATTGGGGAAAACCATGAAAAAGAGGGATGGCATTTAACCCTGTTCCGTGTCCAAAGACATGGCTCTTATTTATACATCCACGTGGTAGTTAAGAATTCCTCTTTTCTTTGTAGTGGAAATCTCTTCCCTTTCAGTTTAGTAATGTAATTTAATAGTGTAGTCTGAAAGTTCTGGCACTTCATTGAGCATGAATTTCTTTTCAACTTGTCCATTTGAGTTAATATTCTGGTTGTTCTACCTTACCGTCATTCAAAGCATTTTTATTGTGTTTTACATTTGTACCTGAATAGCTATCCAAATTAAATATCTTCTTTTGGGATTTTCTTGATGCAGGGAAGTCCAGCATAGAAATGTTGTTCGTTTTATTGGTGCATGCACAAAATCTCCGCGTTTGTGTATAGTAACAGGTACAGAACTCTACAGGAAGCAATATTCCCTTCACCTTTCGTTCCTTTTTCCAGTTTTATTTGATCATGAAAACATTGGAGAAGAAAACAAATATTATCTCTTACTTTTACATTGATCAATCTATCCCTTGTATACAAGATAGGAACCCTATATAGGAAAGTAGACTAATTAGAATCCTTACAATTAGGACCCTATATTAGGAAAGTAGACTAATTAGAATCCCTACAATTAGGCTCTACATTACTTCCTAATTATGTGCTATTTACAACCTGTAACACTCCCCCTCAAGCTGGAGCATAGATATTTATCATGCCCTGTTTAGAGCTTTCATGAAAATATCTCTCAATTGTTCTTCAGTCTTCATATACCCTGTGGAAATCAAACCTTGCTGTATTTTCTCACGGATGAAATGACAATCAATTTCAATGTGCTTAGTTCGTTCATGGAAAACAGGATTAGATGCAATAGAGCTGTTTGGTTACCACACCACAATTTTGCTGGTACTGAAGCCTTGAGGCCTACTTCAGTCAAGAGCTGATATATCCACATTATTTCACACAGATTGTGCCATGGCACTATATTCTGATTTTGCACTTGATCGTGACACGACATTTTGCTTCTTACTTTTCCACGAAACCAAATCGCCTCCAACAAAGACACAATAACCTGATGTGGATCTTCTATCTACCTTGGAACCTGCCCATTCTGCATCTGAAAAATATTCAATATGAGTGTGTTCATGATTTTCATACAAGATACCACGTCCAGGTGCTCTTTTTAAGTAACACAAAATCTGTTCTAAAGCTGCCCCATGGTGAACTGTTGGGGATGACATAAATTGACTTACAACACTGACAAAATAAGCAATATCTGGACGAGTCACTGTAAGATAATTCAACTTCCCAACCAGTCTTCTATATTTCTCTAGATCTTCAAAT
>Ga0307507_10010523_pt1 | contig 11932 bp, 8 predicted proteins | sample 7_EM_MG_FD_207223 | JGI IMG/M metagenome (GOLD analysis project Ga0307507, IMG submission 207223) | Populus trichocarpa ectomycorrhiza microbial communities from riparian zone in the Pacific Northwest, United States - 7_EM | ecosystem: Host-associated > Plants > Roots > Unclassified | place...
TTTTTATTTAAAATAATATTATTTTATTTAAAAAAAAAACGTTTCTACATTGACATAAGATGATTTTAGTAACACGAGCCCTTAACTGGTCAAAATCCAAGATAGGTTTGAGAACTATGACTACAATGTCAAGTATTTGGTGTACTAAAATCTGGTCACAATGCCCTTAACAATGCTCTTAACTGGTCACAATGCATGTGGCTTGGGTTTTTCCCTCTGGACTGTAAAATCTGTAAGGTATCTTCGTACCAAAATAGTGTCAAAAGTAAATATCATTCGTCCAGCTAATTTTTCTCTTGCCACTGGATAATCAAGCGACAGAGCATCCAAGCAGAGACACCACAAGTCGTTTCCATAAATTTTGAATCTTTTGGGATGGAATTAATATCATCGACGTGACATTCTGCACAAGATAATCGTCTGCTTTTTTGTGCAGTCTTCTCCCTCCATACCGTACAAGACAATGATTTTTGGCTATTGACTTTTACTGGAAAGACGACAAATATAATAATGCTGTCAGATTTGCGATGCAATGGCTAGAAGCCTAGAAGATAAGAGCTGTTGATTTTGGCGATATCTCAGCGGCTAAAAAGAACTAAGCAACGTTAGGCTGAGAGATTGGTGGCGGGTGTATCTTGATTCAAATTCGAGTCCCCAAGCGGCGGATCATTCATCCTAGAGGCCGTTGCTTAGAGCATGACAGGTCAATTCATCCTCAGAACGCCGGTCTTTGAGTTTGCACTTGTACCCGTCCACAATGGAACCCAACAAAAAGAAGAACAATCTAATAAGAAAGGGGATCGCAATGATCCTTTTACTAGAAACACCAGGTCAAATCAAATGTTAACAAATGCAAGTTCAGCTACAAGGAAAGACAACCATTTCTATTTGCACTAAGGACTGAAGGACAAATGATTGATGCATGGAACCATAATTACTGTAAAACAATTTTCATTCACAGGCATTGTGCTGGACGGTATGGGTGCAAAATTAATAAAAACGCCACTGCTCAATTGTGGTCCCCTTCCCATCCCACCAACTGGTGTCTTGGAAGGCTGAGTGCTGAGACTCTTGTAGTGGAACCAGGCCATTTCTCTTCAGTCTTCATAGCCACAAGCCAATAGACATTCCCAATCAACATTTCATTAGGTTGAGGCTGCTTCTTTAGTTATGTGGATTTGAGCTTTCTCTGCCTGTAAATCATAGTGTAAAATAAACTGTAAACTACTTTAACCAACCAAGGAAAAATTGAAACAAATGCATGGGAAAAGTATTCCAATAGGGTTACCTCCTTCTCCCATTCACATTTCATGGTGACGACAGAGAGTACCAACGTTTGAACCACAGTTCCGCAAATCATTCCAGCCCAGAGACCCTGTCCAGTTCTCATTTAATTTAGGCACTAGGAATCTTGTTTCAAAGAGAAGAAAAACGATACATTTCGAACGAGCATTTTAGAAACTGTTGTTTCGGCTGAAAGTTTTCGCATGGAAAACAATTATTCTGGGATTTGTAAAATGTACTTTTTAACACAATCACAACATTACAGCTTGAGAATTCAAATTTTTTGCTTCCATTCAATGTGAATCATGAATATGCTCATATTAGTAACAACATAGTTGCACTCACTTTAATACCAAAGTGGAGCAACCAACCCAACAAGAACCCAAGAGGCACCCCGACTATGTAGTAGCTACCTATGTTTATATAAGCTACTAATGCTTGCCAACCAGATCCAATTGCCACACCTGGAAAACAGTACATGGCCATCAAAACCATAGCAATTCTAAATACCATTTGCGTTTCAATTCTAAATATCAAATTCTTGTTTTGTTTCTGACCTGAAAGAACTGGCTGTATGCAATTGAGCAGAATGGTGAATGCCAGCAAGACTGCTAACTCATTAACCATTAAAATAACAAAGGAGCTAGAGGTGAAAATCATCGCAAGCTTCTCAGGGAAGGCTATGACAATTGACCAAAACAATAGTCCAACCACTAGAGAGGTCAATAATGACACGATGGTAGCAAATTTGGCACCTTTTGCATTGCCTGCACCTAGTTCATTTGCCACGCGAACCCTACACAAAGAAACTTTCACATAATTAGCAAGGGAAGGGGAAACTGAACTTCCACAATCCTAGAAACCAGAAAAGAAAAAAGAAAAGGGTCATCACCCAAGACATTGTTTATGTACTTATATGATCAAAGACGATAGAGGGTAGCCCAGACCATTGAAAGATTGGGTTTTAGCTTATGGTTTGGCTTAATTTATTTGAACTTTTTGTTCAGTTTTATTAATTTGACTTTATTTATTGGGCTTGATTTAATTATTGTTGGGAATTTTATTCAGTTGATTATAAACTCAATCGGTTGTTCTAGTTAGAATTTTAGTATCTATATCATACTTTTCTAAATGTTAGACCATTGTTGATGAATTGAATAAAAATTACAAAGTTGCAGACTTTTTCAACCCCTATTCTTTATCTTCTTCAACTCCTTCTCTTTATTTGGCTTCTTCTTCTTAGCTTCTTCTTTTCTCTCTTCTTAACTTATTACTTTATTTTCAAATCTCTTTTGCCCTGCATCAATTATTGCCATGCATGCATGTACAAGGAAACAGAGGAAGCAGGATTAAAATACCATGCAAGACTAATAAATCACCGCTTTTTGATATGTCTGTCCATGCAAACTGTTGATTTGAACTTAAAGGTTTAAACTACTTGATAGACAAATAAAAAAATTCCTAGCAGCGACAGAACTACCATTCAAAATCCAGCCAACCTGAGATTGATGTAACCAGATGTAAAAGTATGAGTTTGCTGCAACTAAACCTTCTAGGCAGACATATTTTGACTAAAAACTTCCAAAGGTCTGCAAATAAAAGTATTCCAGACATGACAACATTTTGTTTCCAAACACATTCCTGTGAGTTCTAAAGGAACAGATTGAAAGACTGATTTCAGTGGAGTTGAACTTTACTGTGTCTAACACAAGTATCTGATCCTAATGTATTTACAGAAGGTTTCATTACATCATAATTGTTTTTTCATAGTGATACTTAAGAAAGTGACCTTTTTTTTTTTCAATATGACAATAGTCCAGGCATATTATGCAAAGATATTGCCAGACCAAAATAGAAGTTAATATTTAAAACCATGAGAATTAATGAGAATGCAAAGGTAGTTCATACATTCATATCAAATGAACTTGATAATATAAGGGCCAAATAGAGATGCAGAGCTATTCACTTGCAAATGTAATGAAGTAGATTGATTACTTCGATCCAATGGGCCACTAATCATAAACCATACACAACAAACGTAGACATTTTGATCATTTAGCATGCTCCTTCAAGGAATATAACCAAAAGCATATGATAGATTCAGGGGCAATGATGATAAAGTTTGGCGCTCAGCCCAACTTAAGCAACATTTATGGTCCCTGCTCCTAAAATATATAAGCAACATTCACTCATGACAAGACTGTCATGAATTTCTACCCCAAAACTATTTTTTTCTCATTTGCGATGGACAAGTTTATGATAAGTTATTACAGATTCTTAGATGGGTACTAAAAATGTGTTAGTGTCAAGGTCCCTCATTTATGAAGAACAAGTTTAATGTGCCATGCCCATTTAAATAGTTGATTCTAATTTCTAAAGTTTATTCCTACCAGGACTGGAACGGTGAAGAATAACAAGAAGATCCTGCTATGCAGCACCATTTATTCTATGTTTCTAAGTTGACCTCAAAGTTTACTTGTTAAATCTTATTTCGCTTCCCCACTTCTGGTTCTCAAGTAGAAGGTTTTATTTTTCTCTTCTTTATAGATCACTAATTGTGGATCTCAAATAGATAAAAGCATGGAAGGAGTGAGACTTACAACCAGCAACATACCCCGTTGCAGCCAAAAATCCAAGTGGAATCATGGATTCCCAGCTGAGTATCGTTACACTGCCAAACAAAGTAATACTCAGCCAACAACAGCAGAATTTTGAAAATTAAGAAAAAAATCTTCAAAGAAATAAGAAACGAGGTTGAGGATTCAGAATAGTGACCAACCAGATGGAAAGGGCATCAACTGCAACTTTAGTGTTGTGCACAAATCCAGATACCGTAATCAACACTCTATAATAGATGTTCTCCAACCTAAACATTAAAATGCACACCTACTTCAATCATTTATACTACCAATTCATTCAAAATCCAATCAATTAGCAACCAAGAGAGATAAGAATACACATACAATAGCATGATCCCAGAAGCCAAAGAGAGTTTGAAAAACTCCCAAAGCCCCGTAAAAGCTTGTGTAGAGAACCCAGTCCAAGAAAGTTGACACCCACCACAAACACAGTAGATAAACATCCCAAAAACAGACACCCACCAAGAGAAATCAAGAGTCAGTGCAGTCCCAACAATCCCAACTCTCAACTTGTAAACAAAAACCCAACTCAAAATCACATGTATCAAAAGAGCCCCTCCAGACACCAAAGCAATCACTCCAGTCTTTAACTGGCTCTGCAAGAACCTTTGTAACGTGAACTGAAATGGGAAACTAAAGTGAAACGGAATTAACCATATCGCCACTAAACCTGTCTGTTCTGCTATGTCTGCAGGCTGTCCTATCAACTTCAATATTGGAGTTGCAAACAAAAACAAGGGTAGTAACAAAATTGAGCATAAAAACAAAACAATCCAAGAACGTTGCATGTATATGCCCAGCATGTGGTACTGTTTAGCCCCATAAGCTCGACCACATAATGTTTCCAATGCACTTGCCATGCCTAACTGCATTAAAGAAAAGAACCCTACCCAATTAAAAGAATTGGACAACTTTCACATTCATTTCGTCGTGAAATTAATCAATGAAATGTTGCAGCTAATATAAATGTGGCATGAACAAGATTGATGGATTACCAGGAAACCAAAACTGATAGAGATGATGAGAGTGGTGGCAATAGAGATGGAGGCAAGATTGAGATCACCGAGGTGGCCAGCGAATGATTGGGTTATGACAGTCATGGAGAACATGGCTAGGCGGCTGAAGATTGAAGGACCTGCAATTTGCCATAACTTCTTTGATTCCAGCCATATTTCCTTAATCGTGCTGCTGGATACACCACTCGATAGGTGTACTTGTTGATGTCGTTGTGTATGTGCTTCTAGCCCTGAAAACAGAAGAGGGTTCTCTTCCTCACCTACTCCCATGACCTCTACCTCTCCTGCTCAGCAAAGGCAATGAATGCGCATTGGCTTTCTTGATGAGGGTTGCATGTGGGGCCACCTTGTTTTTGGGTGGTGGATGTTGTCTTATTTATTTTTTTTCAATGCTTTTTTTCCATCACAACCGTCGAAAATTGGATTCTTTCATAAGAAATTATTAATGGACCAACATCATTTTATTATATAAAATATGCACAGTAGAATGAAACAAAATTTAGGGAGGAGTTGAATATATATTTAATTGAGGTATTCTATTGCTCAACATCTAGGTGGTGACCCAGTGGTAAGAGCTTGGGACCAAGAGGTTTGCTTCCTCTGTGGTCTCAGGTTCGAGCCCTGTGGTTGCTCATATGATGGTCACTGGAGGCTTACATGGTCGTTAACTTCAGGGCCCGTGAGATTAGTCGAGGTGCGCGCAAGCTGGCTCGGACACCCATGTTAAACTATAAAAAAAAGAATGGGTTTTAACAAGTGGATCGGATTGTAGGTTGATACGTAAAGAGTCACACATAATTAAAGATTAGACCGAAAATACATATTAGTAAATAGAGATTTAAAACTTAAAATTTAGATTTTATTGTTTTGAGATTGGTATTGTTACTTCAAGGCATTATAATTATAATACATTTAACTTATTAGTTCATAGTCACTTAAAAATGGTTTCTTTACAACTTAAATGTATGTTTTTCTTTTCTAAGATAATAATAAACTTTTTTCTTGAAATTATACTAATTTTTTTGTAATTATTATAATTATGGAGAAAATATCTAAATTATATATAAAAAAAACATTTTCATGATTTTTTTATCGTACAGTGTGTAATCATTTACCTGTTACAAAATGAATAATATTTTTATAAGGTCATAATTTAATCCCCTCAAAACAAAATTCTTCTTTGAATAAAAAAAAATTCCAAAAAAATGCATTTAAAATAATCATGCTTTTAATTTGATAATGGTAATTTTTTCCAAATTTTTATTATTTTTCATAGTTTTTTCATATTATTGTTTTGGGCAAGCAAGCAAAAAAATAAATAAGAGAGAAGCAAAATACAAAATAAAAATAATAATAATAATAATAATAATAATAATAATAAATGTGCAATTAAGGGTGAAATTAAAAGAAATAATGAGAAAAGTGGTGCAATTGGTCAAAAATGTAAAAATATAAATCTAAGGACTAAATTGGAAGAGGAGGAAAAATGAGAGGGTCATAAAAATATGCAATTAAGGGAGAGATTGAAAGCAATAATGAGAAAAGAGGTGTAAAATAACAAAATAAAAACCCAACAACTAAATTGGAAGAAATGGAGGAATGAGAAGGCTGTGAAAATGTGCAATTAGGGACTAAAATGAAAGAAATTCAAAGAAAAAGTTGCAATTGACCAAGAAAATAAAAAAACAAAGAAATCGAAGGACTAAAGTGGAAAAACAAGAAACTTGGAGGATCACTTAAAAACAAATTTTATGAAACGATGTTGTTTCACATGGAAAGAAAAATTAAAGAAGGCATAAGCGAAACAATACCATTCCATGCCTAAGAGAAATGATATCACTTCATATAAAGAAGAAGAAATAATCATACACCAAAACGACAATGTTTTTATGCATGCACCAATCACCTTCTTTTTTTTTTTTATGTAAAAATCACCCATCACCACCCTTAATTGATTGCCCACACTCCCTAACACAACCAAAACACCACCACCCACTTCCCTAACATACCCTCTCTTACCTTCACCCATACTCATATCGAAAAGACCCCTTAAATTGTCATAATAAGAGACTAAAATAGGAGAGTTAGTCATTTTTTTGCAAGAAAAATGACATTTAAGGGTGGGATTTTTTCTAATGGGTTAAGGTCCTGATCAAACCATCTAGAGGAGCTTCTAGAAGTTTTTCTCTTTATATAAATAGAAGAAGTAAAAAAAAAGAGAAAATAAAAGAGCTAGAGAGAGAAAATATTGAAGAGAGAGAAAGGAGAAAAAAGAGTTTTGAGCTAAGTTTTTGAAGTTTGTGTGAGCCAAGAGGAAGATAAAAAAAGACAAAAAGAAAAAAAAAGGGGGGGGATAGACCCTGAAGTTAGAGAGAGAAGCCAAGAAAGAGAAAGAAAGAAAATGAGAGTGTTTGAAGTTAGTTTGAGCTATGAGATGATAAAGGAGGAGGGGAAGGAATAGAGAAAGGAAAAAAAAATATGAAAAAAAATATAAAGAAGGAGAAAGGAACCTAAGAAGAGAGAGAAGAACAAAAGAGAGTTTGAGCTAATTAAAATGGATTTTATGTGATCCAGGAGGTAAGAAAAAATAAGTGATGAAGAAAATAAAAATAAATGAGAGAGGGGGGGGGGAAAGCAAGTTTTCCCACCGAAATCCAGCAGGAAGAATTGCCCAAAAACCCCTCCACAATGAGCATCACCGTCTTTTTTACCACCAGAAGCAACCCTAACACCTCCTCTCTCTTGTTTGGAACTACCCTTAAGGTGAGCCCCTATCTCGTTTTCTTTTTTTCTTCTTCTCCGATGAGTAGCACTAGTTTACTATTCAAAAAATGTGTATTGCACTATTCATGCATGGTTATTGTTGTATTTTGTTTTTACTAGCATTGCATTAACGTTAGCTTCATTTTATAAACTTGTACTTTCTCCTTTTATGTATGCATGTGTATTTATAAATTCATTTTCAGAAATATATTACTATGCACTCATGCATCTTTTTTTCTTTTATTTTTATTAGCACCACCATAAGCAACCCTAACACCTTTTCTCTTAGAATTAAACCATTAGGTCACAAATGGATCTTCAAAAGAAAGATGAAAGTCGATGGTACTATTCACAAATATAAAGCTAGACTTTTTGTGAAATGATTTAGACAACAAGAAAGAGTGAATTATTTTGATATATTTATTCACCTGTATCAAGAATAACTTTTATATAAATGTTAAAAGCCATTGTAGCTATTCACAAGCTTGAAATACATCAAATGGATATAAAAATAGCTTTCTTAAGTTTATATGGAACAACTTAAGGGGTTTGTTGTTAATGGACATAAAAGGAAAGTCTTTAAGATTATCAAATCATTATATGATTTGAAACAAGTTCTCGAATAATGACATGAAAAATTGAACGAAGTTATGTTGTCAAATAAGTTTAAAATCAATAAAATATGTATTTATATGAAAAACACAAATAAAGTTTATGCCATTGACATGTTAACTTTAGGCAGCAATGATCACATAATCAAGTCTACCAATAAAATATTAACTAACAAGTTTGACATGAAAAATTTGGATGTTGCAGATATTATACTAGGAATAAGCATTTCTTAGACATCTGATGGATTAATATTATCCTAATATCATTATGTTAAGAAAATTCTTGATAAATTTTTTAAATGTAACAATAGCACTATTAAAATACCAATTGATATAAGTTTATATTTTTCTAATAATAAAGGTAACAAAATAAAACAATTAGAGTATTTTTGAATAATTAAAAGTATAATGTATGTTATGAACTGCACAAAACCTGCACAAAATTTGATATTGTTTACTCGGTTAGCAAAATGAATAGATTTACTAGTAATCTGAGTATGGATAATTGGATAGCAATAAAAAGAGTATTCAAATATTTGAGATATATTTTGGACTATGGATTATACTATATTGCTTACCCAGTGATACTAGAAGGGTATAGTAATGTCAATTGGATATTCAATACTAAGAATTCAAAATCTACTAGTGGATATATTTTCATACTTGATGGAGCAACTATGTAATGAAAATTCTCTAAATAGATGTGTATTGCACGATTCAAGATGAAATCAAAGTTTATTACTCTTGATAAAGCTAAAGAGGAAGCCAGGTGACTTTGAAATTTCTCAGAAAATATTCCATATTGGCCTAAACCAGTGTCAACAATTTATATCCAGCGTGAAATTAGTCTGCAATTGAAAGGGCACAAAGTAGTACGCATAACAGGAAGTCTACACATATATGTCGTAAATATAATATCATTAAATATTTGTTCTCAAATGAAATTTTTTTCATTGACTATGTAAAGTTAAAGGAAAATATTTTGGATTTGCTAAATTAACAAAGGTTTATTAAAAGAGCTTATATATAATTTATCAAGGGGAATGAGCTTAAAGCTTTTAAAAAATAAAAAGTGTAATGATGGTAACAATACATAATTGACTGGAGATCTCAAGTTCTAGGTTTAAATAAAAACTAAGTTATATAACATTCTCAGTAGCACCTAGAAAATTATTATCTCTTGCATATTCCTATAATGAAAGTGGTGTTAGCTATAGCATGATAAATAGTGAGTTATGCTTTTAATAATTTCATATCTTGGTATACCATTTGAAGTATAACATAATACTCTTAATGAAAGATCACCTATATGAGTGAAAAATATGATTGTTTCTTTGAAAATTTTAAAAAAGCTAAAATCTCTAAAACACTTATGAAACTAGGAGTTGTTTAATGCCAAAATGAACACAACCATAAGAACCAAAGGATACTCAAGATGGAGAATTATACAAGTGATATTGTCTTGGTTTACATAAAAAGATGAATAGTTCAAGACATTACGTTCACTACTTAGTGAGTAAATTCAATAATATTTTACTAAGAAAAGTTCAAAGCTTAAAACTACATCTCCTGATATAATAATCTACTAAATCAATATCTCTCTACAAACTCTTTAAATATTCATATTGGTCAAATAACTTCCATTCATGTGAGACATTGTTGAAATTGGTTTATAAAATATGAAATATAATTTTTAAATGTTAAATTATATATGAGGTCCACTCATATTTAGGGTTAAAACCATGTTGAATTTTATAATCCAACATGAGTACTTGAACATAATATATTAACATGTTTTAAAAATCAATTAAAAGTGAATGAGAAATTGCTTTCAATTAACCTTTGGATAGCAAAAGTTTCAAAATATAAAATAGCTTTGTAGTTTGGACAATAGGTTTGTGGGCTTAATTATGAGTTTGGGCTTAGGTTTTGTTAAAGAAAAATATTTTCAATTAAATCTGATCAATAAATTTTTTTAGTCCCTAAAATATTTTAGTATATTAACTAATATATTAATTATATGATGATAATGAATGTTATTATCAGTAATTCATGGACTATGAATATTCATCATAATTAATAAACATTCATGAATAATGAGAAATTAGTATTTTGGTTCTCAAGTCCTATAAATAGGAGTCTTGGATGGGTGAAAAGTTAAATGAAATTTCTTGAGTTCTTTCTTTTTGTTGTTGTTGATTTTTCCTAAACTTGTTCTTCTACTCTTTCCTTCTACTATAGAGTTTATGTTTGGTCTTTGTAGAGGGATATTGAGTATCATTCTTTTAAGTTCTTTGAACCTTGTTTAATAGTGCACCTAAACAAGAAGAAGGTGTTGAAATCCTGAGAGACTTATTGAACTCAGTTTTTTTGCACCAAGTGAGAAACAATAAAATTTTAAGGACAAAGGATTAACTTTTTACGGCAACAAAACTTTAGATTGGATATCTTTTGAGGAATTCAAGAAGTACTCTAAATTAATCTTGTTCAAGTATAATTTTAATACTTGCATAATATGCATGCTAGATTTTGTAATGATTATTGTATGATTATCATATTTTTATATGTTTGCATAATAATAAACTAATCATACGTTTTTTTTACTTGTCTAATATTTATTTATGAAGTTTTGGACAACAAATTAAAGCAGCTCACTTTAGTTATTGCAAGAGAGAGAGTTTAATCTTTCGCAAGAAAAAAGATCCCCTGACTAGCGACTCGTTGCACATTACCATTCATTGTTTTCCACTTCTTCAAATAAATGAATCCTAGGTCAATTGTTATCTAATATTATAAAGAAAAAAAAAGGATTGTACTGTCTATTTATGATTGGATTTTTTTTTTATTTGACAAACTGTCTATCAATAACGTGGATTTTTTTTTCCAAACACTTAAGGTTTAAAAAAAAATCAAAAGGGTGTTTATATATATATATATATATATATATATATATATATATATATATATATATATATATATTCTTTGCTTAGCTATTAAGTGCTTGGAATGTAATTATAATTATTTTTTAAAGTATTTTTTTTAGAAATATATTAAAATAATATTTTATTATTATTTTTTTAAAATTATTTTTGAAATCATCGAATCAAAATGATTTAAAAATATTAAAAAAATATTAATTTAAAACAAAATAATAATTTTTTAAATTTATTTATAAAAATATTTTTAAAATACAAATTCTAAGCAGGCAGCATGGCTTTCCCTGGTCAAGCTTCTCAAAGTTTTCTGTTGTTGTACGTAGATCTTATCTTGTCCAAGTCATTTCTTTTTTACTTTTGTAATTTTCTTAATCTTTTAATAAAATTTGATCATGAAAAAACTCCATAACGAATTGTAGGCCCAATTACAGTAAGGGTTGTGTTAAGCGATTTTGTAGTTAAGCTGTCCGAAATACGGAATGTCTTTTAATAATCTTAATTCCATACAATTATTTAGTTCTATTATTAATTTCTGAAATATATATTAATTTATTATTTTTTTTCAAAATTCATGAACATATATTTATGTTGAAAACAGCCAATGTAATAAAAGTTACGAATAAATATTCTCATATGATATTATGATATGATATATAATAATTTTTTGTTGTCGACTAGACAAT
>Ga0307507_10010524_pt1 | contig 11931 bp, 16 predicted proteins | sample 7_EM_MG_FD_207223 | JGI IMG/M metagenome (GOLD analysis project Ga0307507, IMG submission 207223) | Populus trichocarpa ectomycorrhiza microbial communities from riparian zone in the Pacific Northwest, United States - 7_EM | ecosystem: Host-associated > Plants > Roots > Unclassified | place...
CAACTTGTACGTTACATTCATTGATATTTTTCGCGAATTTTATATGACACAGATTACTGGACGAACCTGGAGAGGAACTGCCTTTGGAGGAGTCAAGGGCAGGACTGAAATACCGGGATTGGTAGAAGGTAACATTTAACGAAATCAATTTATCATATGGCTGATGGTGTCGTAGCTTATCTAAATGGAAATCTCAAAATCGATGAGTATATTACCCATCACAGAAATCTTGCGGATATCAATGAAGCATTTCATGATATGCATGTGAGTCCTCAGAGAAATCGAAAATGTTAGAGAATTGACTCTGATAAAGGGGGGGAATTGTATTCGTTGCATTGTTGATATGTCTTAATCCAGTCTGAACCTATCGAGAAGTATCAAAACGTTTCGCAATTTCTAATTCATGTAAAGTACATTGCAGATCAGAGTCTGGATTACAGATAATCATGATTTCTTGGGTTAGTAGAACCGACAATTGCCCTCCATAATATTATGAGTGCAATTTTGACCTCTCTTCTCCTCACTCCGCTTCTGATCCACAAACCCCGAACTATCGTGATCACAGAGAGAAGGAAAGAAACATCAAGACATAGTCGTCGAACAATTGTCATCGACGGGGACCTATGTTCATTTCGCGAAAAGAAGATGGCTACTTCCCTCAAACGGACGATTCCACGGGATAAAGGGTTAAGGACAAGTGACCACATTCCAAGATCATCGATATCCCACTGCGGCGCATCGAAAGCACTTGGCTGAGTACCACCTTGTCCAGCGAGCCACGATGAGGTCCCCGCTCCTAGTGGCATCGTAGGGCCAAGGTGAGACTTGGAGAGTATAAGGGATCGAGATTCCAGGGTGCCAAGACGCTCAGTCACGGCAGCCAGTTGGGTCTGAAGACGTTCAACTGATCGCTCCAATGTTTGTTCCGAAACATCATTGTCGTACTGCGACCTTCGCGGGATTGAGCTTGCCGGGTCATGGGAAGAACGAATAGCTTGAGCTTCAACAAAAGCTGACGGGGTCTCAAAACCCGGAAGAGGTTGTTGAGCAGGAATGTGGTTGCGTAATGGCGGCGACATTACCAAAGATCCGCCGAGTGGTGTTCTATATCGCTGTGAAGAAAGGGAGGATGGAGGTCGGTTCTCTAAGGAAGTGCGGGTCATGTTCAGTGACGGAAGTTCGCGGGGCTCCTCTTCGAATTCCTCTTCGGTCGTGAGTTCGTCGTCACGGTTAGGAGCTATTTGGTTGGATAATAGGACGGCAGATTCGTCTGCTTTATCAGATGTCGTCGAGCCTGATGAGTCAGAACTAGGAGATCTAGAAACTAGAGATTTTGTTAGTTGCGGGTTTTGATCATTTCAAGGGCACTTACGAAGAACGGTGGACTGAGCTGCATTGCCGCCGAGAGATAGTAGTTCTTCTACAAGATTTCTTGCGATGGTCTTGTCCGAATACTTTCGCAAAATCTAGGCAACATCAGTGACAGGAAAGATATTGAAATGTACCAATCTACCTTGAGTAAAGCCTCAACATACATCTGCTTAGCTTCGTGTGTACCTAAATCCTTATGTTTTGCCCAAGCATCCCTGACGTAGAATTCAGACCGGCCGAATTGAAGTCCCGAAGGAGACATACCACTTGGCCCTTCCTATCATGTCCCATATACCAGGCCGTGGTCCTTTGACGTTTCCAACCGTAGCTGAGTACAGCACTCTGAGATAAATGACTGAATGCAAGACTGTGATCAAGTACCTTGCTTGAATAAACTTGGACAGCCTTAGACGCAATCATTGGCATAAGGACATAGCTCACCTGTACATTGTGAGTTTTTCTTCATAATCTGTTTGTATAGGTCCTGTCTTGGGCAAGCTCTGCACCATTTGAACGGCGCGATCGAATTGTGTATCGATAAGTTGAAGAGAGGCCATGAGGAAGAGAATCAGTTTCTATGCAACTTGTAAACGGTTGGCTGTGTCAATTCACGTGATTTTCCTACTCGCACTCTGGACCACAGGAAATTTGGTTCAATATGTCTAACTATTCCTACTGATTTATTTTTTCAGCCAGGGTACCTCCCATACGTCTTCGCGATAAGAGGAAGTTTATCACCTTATTTTTTTCTACAACCTAGCTATCTCGTAGGCAGGAACACACCACCAACCCAACGCTTTTTGAGTTAGCATTGAAGAAACTTACAGTCACCATTTAGATCCTTCCAAGTTTGACCAAAGATTGGAATAACAGTCGAATTTCAAACTTCAACATCTGCTCATCGATGTCACCTTCCATCAGCAATATGCATTGATATATATCCCACAGACGCTTCCATCTTGTCGAGTCAGTTCTCCGAAGAACGCAGAGAATTGGGCATGGATTGTCTTCAAAGAATTGGCGCTATGTACTATGTAGCTGTTCCTCAGTGAAATGCGGAAATTCGGATGCCGTGATTACGTACATAGTTGTGGATGTTTGTTGACAGTCAATAGGAGTAGCAATTGCTTACTATGGGAAAAACCTCAGTCTCCTTTTTCAATGATTCGACAATCTGGCTCTCTTGCTATCTACTCGGGGTATTATATTTTATATTCCCTGGGTACCAGGTTTCGGACTTCCAAATATGTTTTGTTCGGTCCTTGTCGTGACACTCTTTGCTTGTCTTGTCGCAATACACGCGACTGAAGCTCTTGTCCCTCGCGGGTATGGCTTAACTAGTCTCAGAGAACAACCTGACTTGGTTCAGTCCTTTCCACCATCCTGTACTCCGCCAAGTTCCGCAACTTGGGGGTTCCACGTCACTAATCCCAGGAGTCCGACCATTGATAATGAAAATACGGAGTTGGGTGATACAATACGACTCATGCGGATAAGAAGGATCGACAGTATCCTTGCTAGTGTGGGTTCACGAACAGATGTCCATAATTGGTAAAGCCCTTTCATCATTGCTACTTTTGTTTTTATAAATTCCACAGGCTTTCAACGCTGCAAGAAGACGGAAGGTGGCCGGAAAGTGAAGTCAACTATACCAGAGGTTGTGAAGCCATACGTGCGAATTGGGCAGCCCAAGATCACTGGAAGCGGATCTGTAAGTCATGATTGTACGGGCCCTTGGACAACATTTGACAAATTGACAGTGGTGATGGCAGGCGCATGGAATTATGCTCTGAGGCATTCCAGTCAGCCAAAGAACACTCGTAAATTAAGGGCTGCCATCTCCAGAGCCATGGATTATTGGTTTAACCGTGACATCACCAACCTCGCCTGTCTGGATCATGGTGGGACGAATCAGTGTCCATGCACTAACACCTCTGATAATACATTTTGGTAAGCCAGTTAGTTTGCAAGAGGATATCTTAAAGTTTGAATGAATGATGATAGGAATAGGAATTGGTACTCGAATGTAAGTGGTTTCCTAGTCAGGACTCAGAAGAATTCTAAATTCATATTTGACCAAGGTTATACTCATTCCTGGATTGGTGTCGCAAGTCTGCCTACTTATGAAAGACGATCTAACAGCAACCCACTTGGCAAAATGTGCCGAAATGACTAAAAGATCCTTCGATTTCTTTTACCATGCCACGAGACCCGGGTTTCTCAAAGGGGCCAATATAATGGACATTGGGAGAATTGGCATCGACGCTGGACTACTGGACTCCAATGTCACCCTCCTCCGTAATGCGTTTGACGAGGTTCACCAAGAAATGACCATACACGACAAAGTAAAGGATGATGGAATTCGAGCTGATGGAACATTCGGTAAGTCACAAACAAATCTCAATAATATAGCTGGGTCATACATTTGCTTCAGGCCAACATTCAGTTTTATACAACGGAAACTATGGCAAAGATTTGTAACTGCATTTCCTAAGACGAGACCGCCTGACCTAACACGGAACTTCCAGCATCAACCTTGTTCTTGACATTGAGATTGTGACAGTTGGAACTGAATTTACAGCGAGACAAGAGTCACGCGAGGCCGTAGAGAAACTTTTAGATGCTGACCAATGGATGATAGTTTGTAACGTCGCGACTAAAACGTTGCATTGGGACTTTGTAGGCTGATTTTATTTTATTCAAAACTGCTCTCTTAACTCATTTCCCAGTCGGTGCTCGGACGTTTCATTTCTTTCCCTGTTATTGATGATCAGTATGTTCTCTATTCCTTTCTTTGGTACATGCTACTCAGCGTGTGATCAAGGGCAACAGGCGACATAAAACTGTCCCTGGATCGCATTAAAGATCTTGGGAGAGCGTGGTCGTCCGCGACAATGGCCAAATTTGCAACATCGTTGTCCCGCAATTCGTCTACGGCAAACGTTGGAAACTTGATGGGAAATCGCATGTTTTATGCCAACGACTACATGGTGCGGATGATTAATTTTAGTCGCACACGGTCTAACAATCTCATTGTAGGTTCACCGCGGTCCGAACTATGTTTCGACGCTCAAGATGTATTCGTCGAGAACAATAAATACTGAATGCGTCAACTCTCAGAATGTAAGAAGATTATCCATCCGATTATATTCATGATGTCCTGATGCGTGACTGGTTGACAGCCTTTTGGCTTTCATCTTTCTGATGGTACCCTGTACACCTACAATCAAGGCAACGAATACGAGGACATTGCCGCCGTTTGGGACTGGAACCTAATACCAGGAATAACCGTTGACTACAATGCTACCCCTCTTGTGTGCGCAAATGCTTCATCAACAGGTATTGAAGCCTTCGTTGGGGGTGTCTCGGACGGATCCATCGGATTAGCCGCAATGCGATTTACAAATCCTTTGACGAAGAGCCTCAGCTGGCAAAAAACCTGGTTCTTCATTGAAGACGATGTTCACCATATTATGGTCTCCAGGATTTCATCTGCGTCTGATGCGCAGGTTTTCTCCGTGCTCGATCAGCGACGTCATACTGGAAAAGTCATATTGGACAACGTGGAAGCTCAAACCCTCGAGAATGCCCAAGCCAATTCCTCCTTATGGCATGACAATATCGGATATTCGTTTGACCAGCTAGGCAGCGATGATAAGGTTCTCGTCCGTGTGGAGAGAAGGTCTGGAAACTGGTCCACGATTGGAAGCTCAAACCAGCCCCCGACATCAGCAGTTATTCTCACAGCCCTGATAGAGCATCGTAATCATTCTACCTTGGTTTCTTATACCGTTTTTCCTGGAACAACTCCGGAAACCTTTGAAAGGAAGAGAAGTCAGCTCCGCCTCCGAACTATCGAGAACAACGAACATATCTCGGCCATGTTCGATGAACAGCATAATGTTATCTATGCGACTTTCTGGGACCCATCCGGAGGGACAGTGACCTGCCATTCATCCAGCTTCGCGCCCATCACCATCAAGGCTAGTGGAAATATAGCATTGATGTACAGGCTGGAGACAGGGAACGTCACAGTCGCCGATCCATCCCAACACCTCGGTACTGTCAGTGTGGTCATGATTCTGGGACCTGGCAATAAGCCTCCCAAGTGGGGGGTTGAACAGATTAAAGCTTTCCAATTTGCACTTCCTTCTGATGGGCTAGCGGGTAGTAGCGTTTCGCAAACCTTCACATAGTATATGCTTGAGGAAATGCCATTTTCTAGCCTCTGACTACTTGTTCACTGGTTGGAGGATTGACTAGACCTTTCAAATGCCGACGAGATTCTTTCTATAAGAACTCCTTTCTCCATCAATGACGATCTTCCGTTTGAACACATTATCCCTTGTTTAAGCCTCAGGTGGTCGTATCTCCTTTGCAACACTTGGTGATCAATTTGTATTGGCAATCTTTTAGGCCATGGTCTTCGAGCCATCTTGGAGAGCTAAGTATATCATGCAACATATAGGTTTATTGGACAGGTACGTAAGACTTTCGTGCAGATGCATAACGATGCTGATAAAATTCTGCGTTCCATTGCAAAATGACCTAAAGCTCGAAGATAAACAATGACTTGGACCAAGGGTTGAACGACAGACTGGCGCTCCAACATTTCAATTGTTGATTCGTAAGCATTGGAGAGGTGGAGCCCAGTACTATATAAACATTCAGGATCCCACTTGCAATAATGTCCGACTTGTCCGCCCTCAAAGCATTGGGTTTCAAAGGAGACCTTATCACACCCGAACACCCAGATTATGAAAAATCCCTCGTCCGATGGTCCTTGAGTTCCCAGAAAAGGGCTCAACTCGTTGCGTACGTCAAAGACGATCGGGATGTTTCCCTCGTCATTGAATTTGCACGCAAAAACAACCTGCCCCTTGCGATCAAGGGCGGAGGCCACAGTACTGCAGGCAGCTCCTCGTCAGAAGGCGTCGTGATCGACCTATCTCGGTATTTCAACACGGTCGAAGTGGATACCGATAAGAAAGTGGCGCATGTTGGAGGTGGAGCCATCTGGGAGACCGTTGACAGGGCCACATGTGTGAAAGGACTTGCCACTGTCGCGGGGACGGTGAATCATGTATGCTGTTCGCATTCCTTCGGCTGTGCATTCAACTAAGTATATTTCAGACCGGGGTTGGCGGGTGCATTTGTATATTTTGTAACAATGTTGACATATTTGCTGACTTTTAAATCTGCTCAAAAGGTTAACTCTCGGAGGAGGTTATGGATATCTTAGCGGCCAACATGGCCTCACCATCGATAACCTCACTCAGGTCAGCCTGATTCCGCCAATATGAAACCATTTGGCTTAGACTTTCGTTCAGGTCACTGTCGTTACTGCCAATGGTTCCGTTCTGACGGCCAATGACTCCGAGAATTCTGATTTATTCTTTGGTATTCGAGGCGGGGGTTGTAATTTCGGTGTCGTCACCAAGTTTGTTCTCAAGTTGCACCCGCAAAGGGAGAGAATATTTTTTGGAATGTTGGCATTTCCGTATGGCAAATTAGGAGAGGTTGTCACACAGGCAAATAAATGGCTGGAACTCGCAGAGGAGCGTGAAACTTTAACACTGGTATTTGGCAAGTGGCACCTAGGGGTATGCTTTTTTCGTCACCACGAATTTCCATTAATCGAATCCTCGATTAGCCCATCCACGTGGCAATGTTTTATAATGGCTCTGAGAAAGAAGGGAAAGACCGTTTCAAGGCCTTCTACGATCTTAGTGAGTAGTACAAGAACTCATTTTCTTTCCTTAATGTGACATACTTCAGATCCCATTATGGACCTATCTAGCGAAGTTCCATATGTCGAGTTGAATAGCAAATTTGTAAACTCTTTTATTCGTTCCATTTCTACAACCAGCTGTATTCACCGAATCCATACAGAACAATCTCGCTGGGTTTGGAAAATGTCGTATCCTCAAGGGATCCCACTTTACTAAACATAAATTAGAATTCATCAGGGAAACAGTCGATCGTTTGCTCGAATTAACGACTGAAGAGCACCAACCGATGATGATGTTGGAGCATGTTTCCCTGAGGAAGATCCTCAGCGTTCCGAATGGATCTGCTGCGTTCCTCAGAAAGCACGCACTCAATATGGTACTTTCGGTGACCTGGGATAATAACACGCCAGAAAACTTTGACATCGCACGTCAGATTACCAGAGAGTTGAACGAAAGATTTGTTCCTGGACAGGTGGAGGAACTTGGTCATATCAATCTTGGTTATGGGAACATCGGTACGGCTTAAGAGTAAGTCCCTGGAGATTTATTTACTGAGCTCTTAAACTGTAGCCATGGATGTCAGCGACGACCTTCACAACATGTCCATTCCCAGCCTGAAGAACACACCCGAGATCCTCTTTGGCGATAATTATCCCAAGCTACAGGAGATCAAGAAACGGTATGATCCAGACAATGTGTTCTCAAAGTGGTTTGCCATCACCCCTGCTCCGTAAATCTCGAAGTTCAGAACGTTCAGAAGCCGAGATGTGACCAATCGTTATGTATTTACTGTTAGTCTATTTACATAAAAAAGTGTTCCTTTCCGTGGATTTTTCCCTGAAATAACAGAATCCAAACTCTGCTTCGACCCTGTGGCACTCGAATCCTGCTTATTGGATATCCGGGTCATAATTCCATAACAAATTATAACGTTAAAGAAGGACAGTGACACCCGAAGCAAAACATTGGGGTGGCTTTGAATCATGATCGTGCAATACATTGCAGCTTATCCTTACGGATGGCGAACGTCGTTACATAAATAAATGTTTCCATCTGGTCGGCTACTGACCAATTATTTTGGCCAAACCTGGGCAGTGGTTGGGCAATTCCAAGAGTTGATGGGTGTATCGTTCACATTTCTCAATCGTTAAAGCGCAGCTGATTTTTTTGCTAGAAATCTGGTTAGTATAGAACGATTATTGTATAACTTCGAGTTGAACGCTCCTCCTGAAATGGACTCCTACGTGCACAGAGGTGTTTTGGGACCAGCCGCCAAACTGGAGCCACCAAAAGTGGTTGGAATATATTCTTGTCGGCACTGAAGTATCATCCATGCATGGTAAAACAAGCTGAAGGTATTAGGCAGGCCTTATATGCATAATGGATTAAAGTATGGCATTGTAATTTAGGTTTTCTGCAAGGAGTTTTGTGAGTAAACCAATTCAAACACTTAATAGAACTGAGCCAGACAATTTGTACAAGGCGTTTACCCTTGGTTTTTGATCGTCCCTCCATCCAACTATATTTCAGAGAACCACGTATCTGTTCTGGGCGGGGAGACACGCAGGTACCTGTGTTTGGGAGTTCAGGAAACCAAAAAGGGAGAGGTACATAAACATGACAGACCACGCCAAAAGAGTTTCCCCCATGCCTTGCCGTGCTTTCCTTCATTCTTGAATTGTGCACGAGTCACAACCCAATATGAGTCTGGGATGCATTTCTGACTCCAGCGCGTTTGGTGGACTTCCATACCGAGGCAGCCAGTGGGTTTTCGTGAGAGGACCTCATAGAGGTTGCCTGTGGATCTTCTAAGGATAGGTGGAAGCTCTGACTTTTGTAGCGGGGCCACGCCCTTCAGAGTCTTGGATATGAGAGATGCGATTCCTGACATTTTGAGAGGTGAACAGTGAACTTGGTGTTTGTTACCTTTGTCCGGCGTAGACAAACAATGGCGTTCCGAGTTGGCAACCTCTCAAGGATCCTTCCATCATGAAGGTCATTCGCTGTCTTTATTCATTACATTGGCCAGTTTCTGCAACGAGAAACAAATATTCTTTCAGAATCTATTCAACCGATTCTTGCGGAATTCCAACCAAACCAACATGGTCAGTCAAAGACCTACTCTCGTCGTACTCATCACCACGGCTCTCCAATAAAACACTCAAAAAGCTACACGAGCTTTCCGCATTGGTACCACTAGAAGAAGGAACACTCGATCACGATAATCTCAAACACGATTTAGAGGAAATGATTCGATTAGTTGAAGCCGTCAGGCTGGTTGATACTATGGGAGTAACGTTGGAAGGAAGAGAAGTAGAAGAAGACGCAGACAGGGTGTATGTCTCAACCGAAGATAACGATGGACAGGCATTGCTTCAGCTCGCATCTCAAGCTCAGAACGGCTTCTACGTAGTGGACACTGAACGACGTTAAAGGGTTGGATCGGTATGTCCATAAGCTTTAAATTACGCCTGTTCGATAGATAATAAAACAGAGGAAGGCAGTTCTAAGCTGGGACTTCCAACTGGTTGTGACCACCTGTCGAACCGAACCCTTTTACTCCACGGATGGTTTCGTCAAGATTCTGAAACACAATTTCCAGTTCGTAGCCATTACGAAAGAAAGAACGATGCTTACTTCAACCTCTTGAACTTCTGGTGTGAAGATTTTCTCAAGAATAAGTTGAGCAATACGATCACCTTCTTTAACTGTGGAATACGTCAATATAGAGTGCGTGTATGAGGAAGAGTAAGGGGGCTAACTTTGAAAGTCTTTGTCTGAGAGATTAAATAAAAGGACGAAGACGATGCCTCGGTAGTCGGCATCAACAACACCTGCACCGGTGTCGATCATGAATTTTGAAGCTAGAAATTCGTGTTAATGTTGACGGGCTGCATCACTTCGAGCGGGCATACCTAGTCCGCTACGAGGAGCAATGCGGCCATACGTGCCATCCGGGACAGCGATGGATATCTGGGTGTCTATCAAGGCCTTACCATGAGCAGGCACGACCTTTTCCTGGGCACTAAAGGAGGATACAGGAGTCAGATTAAAACGCGCCATTGAAGGCACCTACCTGTATAGGTCGTATCCAGCAGCCAATGCGGAACCACGCGTCGGGGCTCTGGCTTTCTCAGAGTGCCTCTTGACGAGAAGACCCCTCGCGATGGGCTCTGCGGGCAACTGGTTTTCCAAGTCCAAAGAAATCCTTCTCTTCTTAGACTGAGGACTGAGGTTCGACATGGCGAGACGGGGATTCAAAGTACGCGGAAGGGAGGACAGACGTGTAGTGGTTTCAAGAAAGAAAAAATCCCACAGGATTTTACGCAATTTATATGAACGCGACATTCATACGCGCTCGTGATCACCGTGACCGTGTTCAACAAATCAACACTTGTCACACTTGCTAATCATGTCCATTCTCCCCGTCCTGGGTCATAAGCCTATTACGAGTTATTTCTCCAAGAGAAAACGGAAAGAGGTTGACAACTCTGGGTCTTTCTCACAGGAAAGTGTCTCGAAGAAACCAAGGCAATCCGCCAGGAAATGGGCCAACAGTGGTCATTCTTCAGTACCGAAACGAAGTTTGGTCGCGGAATCGTCATTCCAGAGATGTCGAGGTGACGAACTCAAGGATACCTCTCCGACATCTCCATCGCCAAGACTTTCCACTTGTACAAGTTATCAGCCTTCTGGAATGTCTCTTTCGTTCAGCACGCCCCCAATGCCGGAGCTCATAATTCCCTCCTCTCAGAGTCAATGTATGGAGGTGGACATGCTTAGCCCTTTCACAAAATGGTCGGGAAATCTTCTGAGACCGATTGAAGGCGAAGGCATAATCATTGAATCATCCCAAAGCCAACTTTTAATTATGGCTTCTCCGAACATGCAGAAACTCGAACTGGAGCCAACGCTCCCTTCCTTCGATATTGTCATCCCTAGTTCTCAAAGCCAGGAAGAGGAACTGACCATTCCTACAAAAAAGGACTTGGAAACTGGAGTAGGGGGCAGGTATCCTATGTAGGTGATATCAGTGCGGTCTGCATTCTCAGCTTCTCATTCGACTACAGCGGGACTCAGAGAGGGTTTGAAATACCCCAGACTATATCAGGAGAATCGTTTTTTGTTTCTACTCGGGACTCGATTTTGGATAACCTCCTTTCGGACGAACAGGAACTGGACACACCACCAGCTGGGAATAATCTGGATTCCGTCAACCCAGTGACTCTTGCAGACTCGGAAACAGAAGACGAATTCGAAGACCTCCCTAACTCGTTCCGCAAGGAACGCAGTCTCGATCCCAGTGCAACAAGGTCTTCTGGAGACTTAGAGTCATCTCTTGGAACGGGTTCTTATTCATCCTTACCACCCGAGGTCTGGGAGTTTCGAAAAATGTTCGAGAACGGCGATGGGAGCTATCCCGCAGACTTTCCGGAGTCCCTGCGCTCCTAGCTCCATTGGTCCAGCTTAACGATCCACACCCGAAGAAAATCAAATTCTTCCTCTTTTCATACTTCCACATTTTCTATCGCTTTGCACAGTTACACTACTTTTCATTATTTGCACAGGAAACTTTTGTACCATATCATTCGCATGTCTTCTCTGTTACGTATTGGAAGTGTTGTCAATGTCGGTCATTCGATGGCAGCAGATCCCATAATAGCTATCCCCTACCGTCACGTTCTCTGCTGGTGCTTAGTACTTGAAGTTCTCGGATATCAACTGGCTGCCGATTTATTTGTTTGCCATCAGATACAAGATTAACTTCATCATGTGATGACTGGCTATCTCATCCCCTTACTTGCTACTTACGATCCGGAAAAAATGC
>Ga0307507_10010525_pt1 | contig 11931 bp, 12 predicted proteins | sample 7_EM_MG_FD_207223 | JGI IMG/M metagenome (GOLD analysis project Ga0307507, IMG submission 207223) | Populus trichocarpa ectomycorrhiza microbial communities from riparian zone in the Pacific Northwest, United States - 7_EM | ecosystem: Host-associated > Plants > Roots > Unclassified | place...
CCCGATGCAACGGTCGCGCCGGGGTCGAGGTCGAGCACGTCGCCGCGTTGAACGAAGTTACGCATGGTGTCTTTCCTTCAGATGGGGGGTTGGCTGATCACGCGCCTGCGTTCTTGAACAGGCCGCGGAAGTCGATCGCCTTCGCGGCGAAGTCGAGCCGGCACTTGTAGGAAATGCCGTCCACCTCGAAGCCCATTTCGGACTCGATGACCGGGCCGGCTGCGCCTTGCAGGTAGCAGAATTCGACCGTATCGACCTGCCCGGTGTTCGCCGCGAGATACCACGCAGTCGTGCTGTTCGCATCGAGGATCGCCTCGACGATGGGCTCGAGCGCTGTACGGCCACCGGCGCGGAACTCGTTGATGTTCGCGGCCGTGGCCGGCGTGTAGTTCGCGCTGGTGTACTGGTAGGCGAGCTGCTCCTGCGTAGCTGGCACGATCAAGAAGCTCGGCGTGAGGTTCAGCTCTTCCGACTGAAGGCCCTTCTGCAAGCGCATCGCAGCGCGGCCGACGCCGAGCGCCGCGACGCTGATCGCGGCCGAGCTGCCGGCGAGGTTCGCATGGCCCCCTGCGGTCGTCACGGCGGTGCTGTTGAACAGCAGGCCGGTGTCGGATAGCGCAGCGTTCGCGGTGAGGATCGCGTAGACGGTGCGGTTCTCGAGGCGCGCGGCGCTGTTGCCGAACGCGCCGACGAGTCGATCGAAGCCGCGCAGGTCATCATTGATCAGCGCTTGGCGGGTCAGGCTCACGATGCGGCCATAGGTCAGCATCGAATAGACCTCTTTGCCGTCCGTCATCGCGCCGTACTTGAATTCGCCGTGCTCGTTGACTTGCAGCAGGTCGGGCGCACCGGCGAGGTTCACGACCGACATTTGCTTGAAGTCGGGCGCATCGGGGGCTTGCCGCGCCCACCGGCGATAGCTCGGCTGGTTCTCTTCGTAGCCGGAGCGCAGGCGTTTGTTCGCGACGTTCGCGAGCAGGCTCGCAAAGTCGCTCGTGCTCAGCATCCCCGAGCGAAACGTGAGAATCTGCGCGGCCAGTGCCATGCGCGTCATGCCGCGCGTCTCGACGCCGCTGCGCTCGAGGTGCTCGCGGCCGATCTCCATCAGCGTCATTCCGCGGTACTGGCGCCCGTTGTCGGTGAGCTGCGCGCGCGCATCGACGCGGTGCAGGAAGGCTTCTTCCATGCCGGCCATGCGCGTCTGTGCTTCATCCGCGACCGTCTGCACGCGCGGCGTGACATTGCGCCGCGTGGCGCCGGTCTGCTCATCGCGCGTCGCCAGGTCATCGAGGATCGCGGCGCGCACGGCCTCGACGGTCGTGCCCTCGCTGATGTAGCGGCTCATCGTTTCGGCCGGGATGAGGTGGCGCGTGCACAGGGCGGTGATGTCGCCCGCGCGTTGGCGCTCTGCCGATGAAGCCGCAGCAGCGGCAGCGGTCGTGGCAGCAGTGGCGGCGGCTTGATCAGCAGCGGCGCGCGTCGCCGCTTCCTGATCGCGTTGGGCTTGCAGTTCGGCGTCGGTCACGGTGGTGTTCCTTTGAGAGTTGGGCAGCTCGGCCCGGATGAACTCGCACGGCTGGCCGCGCGTCGGTTGGGTGCGGGTCTGCGCGACCTCTTCAGAGGTGCGCGTGCCGGCGTTGGGGTCGGCAGGGACCGCGCAGAACGTCAGCTCCATCGGTGTCCAGCGGACAGCGCGATAGAGCGGCAAATTGATCCCGTCGGTACGGTCCTGCGCGCGCGTGATCTCGTAGCGCTGCACCGAGTAGCCGAAGCTCATCGCGCGGATGACGCCGGCCTTGATGTCGCCGACGACGCCGGCTTTCTCGGGGTCGCTGCTCAGCATCAGCGAGGCGCGGCCTTCGCCGTTGATGACTGAACCGCGCGTGGCAATGCCGAGGATGGCGCTCACGCCGCTGTACACGTCGTGGCTGTCGATCACCTGAACGGTGCCGGCTTCAAAGCGCGACATATCGACGGCTTCGCGCGATACGTCTAGCTCTTCCTCGTAGACAACATCGTTGAACCAGTCGTAGGCGCGGCGGCGCGCGCCGGTGGTCCATACGCAATCGACGGTGTTCGTTGCTTCGTCGAAGCTCGCCGGCACGATCTGCGCATCGCGCAACTGCATCGGCATGTCGGCGACGACAGAGCGATCTGCTGTGGCTGCGGCTTGCTTCGTCGGCTTCTTCATGGGGCCGGATGCTGCGCAGCCGGCCGTCTCATTTACAGCAAAGCGTGAGACGATTTGCGGCGGTCAGTTCAGCAGTAGCAGCAATTCCTCGTCGCGCTCGGCGCGCGTGCGTTGCTGAAGAACTGAAGCGGGCGGCGCAGCCGGCGCCATGACCGGGGCGATAGCCGCGACGGGTTGCAGCACGGGTGCTGCGGGCTTCGCATTGCGAGCCACGGTGACAGGCTCGAGGGGCTCGAGTTCGGGCTCGCGCAGCGGCGGCGGCGGCAGGATGCGGCGCACGCGCCGCCGCGGTTGGATGCTGTCGCCGAAGTTCGCGCTCGGTTGCGCTGGCTCGGCTGGTTGCTCAGCGCCGCCCCAGCTGAGCCCCCAGCTGATGCCCCAGCTTGCGCCCCAGGTCGAGGCCACTCACGGCCCCCACGGCGCGCTTGGTGTGCCGGCGCCGCTCACGTTCACGTCGTTCACGCTATGGATGTTTGCGTCCACCTGATTCGCGCTGGTGTACGTCAATGGGTCGGTCTTCGTCTTGATGGCTGCGGTGTCGGTCTTCACCGCTGCGACATCGGCTGCCACGGATGCACCGGCCGGCGTGCCGAGCTTCGCATCGACTGCGGCGAGCGCTGCCTCGAGCGCGGACAGGTCGCCGCTCGAGGCGGGCGTGGCCGGCAGGTTGTCGGTCTTCGCCTTGATCGCAGCGACCTCGGTATCGACGTAGCCCGCGATCGTCGTGAGCGTGCCGTTGACCGTGATGAAGGCGCTGGCGATGTCGCTCGCGTCGGCCGGGTCGCTCGGCAGGTTGTCCGACTTGGCCTTGATCGCCGTCACGTCGCTCGCCACGGTGCCAGAGGCGAGGCGGGTCGAGGTCGCCACGTCGATGCGCCCGAGTTCGGTCCCCAGCTCTGTGCGGACAGCGGTCGCGTTCTCGGCCGCGGTCGGCACGGTCACGGGCTCGGCACCCGGCGTCGTCAGCTCGCGCGTCACATAGCTCCAAATCTGTTCCGCGCTCGGTGCCGTGAACGTGATCGCCGCATCTTCGGCAACGTGCGTGATCAGCACCTGATCGAGTCGCAGGCGGTGCGATGTCGTGGTCGAGGTGCTGCGGAATTCCAAGGTGATGATGTTGAACGCGCCGCCCGAGTCATCTGCATAGTCGCGCGGCAGCGGGATCGAATAGGTTGCCTCGGTCGAGCGGCTGGCCAGGTCAGTGCGCGAGTTCGTGAGCTGGTCATACACGCCGGTGCGGCTGTTCAGTGCGAAGACTTCGGCCGTGCTGCTCGACCCTTGGAAGTAGCCGCGAACCTGAATGTTCACCGGCGTGCGTCCGAGCGGCAGATCGAACACGAGCCGCTGTCGCAGCCCGAACCCACCCACGGCCGGCGATACCGGCGCGGTGATCCAGAACACATCATCATCGGTCGCGGTGTTGCTGACGCTGCCTGAGGTGTTCGAGCCCGTGACCAGCGATGACGAATCGGCTTGCTTGGTCGTCATGTCGCCTGCATTGGTGGCCAGCGAAATAGCGGCGATGTCGGCGGCGATCGAAGCACTGGCCGGCGCACCGAGGCGCACGAAGGCATCGCCGGTCAAGTAGTCCGCGATGCGCTTGCCGATGCTGCCTACCGTCGTCAATGCGCTGGTGAGCGCATCCCACACGGCCTGCACGCCCGCGCTGCTCAGCGCGTAGCCGGTCTTGTCGTTGTTCGTGCCCACCGTCACCGCGGCAGTGACCGAGGCCACGGCGCCGCCTGCATACGTGCTCGTGCCACGCGAGCTGATCGCAGCGTCGAGGAACGCAGCGCGCGCCGCGGTGTAGTCGGCCTCGGTGTGAATCGGGATGCCGGCGACGATTGCGCCGGTGGCCGTGAAATCGAGCGCGAGGCTTTCGGCCTGCATCTCGGTCGCGGTCAGCGTGAGTTTGTACCAGCCGCGTCCGATCTCGCTCGCCGCGTTCGTGCAGGCGTTGAACGAGGCGCCGTCTTTGCTGACGTAGCACAGCAATGTGACTGAGGTTAGCCCGGTCTTCGCGGTGACCCCGTCCGTGGAATCGACCGCTTTGAAAACGACCGTCGAGGCAGCGCCGTATTTGTACATGGTGGCTGAGCTACTCGACTTGCCGCTGCATGTTCACCGGGTTAATCACCCGCGCGGCTGCGGGAAAGACTGCGGTGAACAACGAATGATTCGGCGCCTGTGTCGCGTACCTGTAGAGCGCTGCCTGCGTGCCTGCGTTGTTCAATGGATGAAGCGCAGCCTGTGTCGCGCGATCGAACCGCGCCGCCTGCGTGCCGGCATTGAAGTAGGCGAATGACGACATTCGTTCACACCAGCGGCGCCGAGGTCGAAACCCACGGCATCCAGCAATGGCCGAATTTCGCGTACTCGAACGGCGTCGTGTTCGGCACCGTCGAGGCTTGCGCCGGCGTGCCCGAGGCCCAGAGCAGATCAGGAACGCGGCCTTTCAGCTCAGTTGTCGTGCTGTCCATTAGCCAGATCGGGAAGCCGTTGTACGTCGAGTCGCTGGCGTTTATGCCAACGCCCGTAGTGCTTGTGATGATGAATGTCGTCGAACCAGAGCCATAGGCGGGGTACATCGCAACGAGGATGTCTGCTGCCGTTGATCCGCTGAAATTTCGGCCCTTTATGATGGCGTTTGCGTTTCCACCGAGGGTGCCGGTGGCGATGGCGGCTTGAAACCCCAGCGAGGAACTGTTGACGTTGCCTGCACCAACGAAGAAGCTCACCACCGGATAGAGGTCAGCGCTGTGCGCCCCTTGCAACTTCGTGAGGCCCAGCACTGCATACGCCAGCGTGTTCGTGTCGAAGATCGGATACCACCAAAAATCCCCGCGCGTGGACAGGTGCAGGTTCACGCGGTGCGTCGCGGCGATGCTGTTGTTATCGAACTGCGCGCCGGTGTAAACCCATTCATCGGTGAGCGTCGGGCGCGCGGTGGTCGAACCCGTGGTCGAGATCGTCGCCCCGAAAATGATGTCGCATTTCCCGTTCGTGGCGTTGCCGAAATCCACGATCATGTACATCGAACCGATACCCGCGGGCGACTGGATCAAGGCCCACGAACGCCCGGTGCCGCTGGTGGTGTTCGCACCGAACACCCAATCATTCGCGGTGAAGGCCCCGCTGCCGCCGAGGTGCAATCGGTCGGTCGTGTCAGCGGTGAGGTTTGGCGCGGTGCCATCGGTCGAGCCGCAGGTCCGAACGATCGACCAGTTCCCGGCATTGCTGGCGAAGCCGAGCCCGGTGTTACCGACCAGCGATGCGAGCAGATACCAAAGCTCCCATTTGCTTTGTACCGCAGCGCTGGCGGCGCTCGCAACGGCGCGGTTGACATCAGCGGTCCACGTGAGTTCGGTAGCCATGCGCGGGGCCTCTCGTCAGGTTTCGTAGTCGGTCTTGGTGCGCGTGATTTCCTTCGTGTCAGGGTCGCGCTCGATGACCTGCACGGCGCGCTTCGGGTGCCGCACCGTCACCTGTGGCGCAGGCACTTTCACGTTGACATCGCCGACCCGCACCTCGGGCGTGTGGATGTCAGCGCGCACCATGCCCTCGGGCATGTGCACGTGCGTATCCCCGGCGCGGATGTCCACCTGTGGCGGCGCAATGTTCACGTGCAGCTCGGGCAGCTCGTAGCGCTGCGCCTGCGTCTTCTTCGTCGTCGGCACCGGGTTGTCGGAGACATTGCTGTCGGTGCTCTGGTCGGCGACGCGCAGCGAGCCCTTCTGCAAGAAAAACAGGATGTCGAGCACGCCGAGGTCTTTCAACTTCTGGAAGTCATCGGCGATCTCGGTGAATACCTTGTCGGGGTTCTCGCCGCGCGCGCGCAGCTTCGCGCTCAGGCTCGACAAGCCTGTGGCGACTTGCAGCGCATCGGCCTGCGCCTCTTGCTGTGGGTTCACGTAATCCCACTTCGGCGTGTCGTACTCGAGGCCATAGACCGCGCCTTGACGGACCTTGCCGGCGAGCACAGCAGCAGCGACGAACAGATCGGCGATCGTCTTGCACAAGCGCGGGATCAAGATCAGCCATTGCGTCTGCTCGAACCCGCGCCGCACGTCGGTCTGTCGCACGCGCGCGCTGCTGAAGTTGACCCCGGTCATGTCGCCGGTAGCCATTTCGTAGGTCACGCCCATCGTGGCCGTGATGATGTGCAGCTGATGGGTGATGTACTCGACGTGGCCCGGTTGCGCTTTCGGCTCAACGACCGTGACGTTGTTTCCCATCGGCACTTCGGTAATCGTGCCGCTGGCCAGCTCGCCGAGATCGCCGGTCTTGCGCGCTTGCGCCGGATCGGCTGCGCCGCTCGCCGAGGTGCTGCCTTCCTGGAACTCGTTGGCCATCAGCGATGCATCGCCGCTCACCAGCACCGACAGCCGTGTCTCGAGGTTCTTTCGCGCTAGCTCTGCATCCTCGTACAGCTGCGTATCTCGGGTGCGCGCGATGATCGGCGCGAGTCGCGTGATGCCGCGCGCCTGACCTGGCCGCTTCGGGTCGAACAGATGGATGACGTTCGGCAGCCCGTTGATGAATGCCGGGACACGCTTGCTGAAGTTGCGGAAGCCGCGCAGCAGCGTCGCGTCGCCCGGGTGCTGGTCCCACATCCAATAGGCCGCGATGCGCCCGAGCGGGTCGTATTCGATGCCCTCGGTGATCACGTTGTTCGTCGGGACATCAGCAGCATTGCCGCCGATGCCCGAATTGCGTGTCGTGTCCAACCAGTCGATTTCGAGAAGCTGCAATTGCAGCGGCACCACGAAACCATCTTCGGGCCGGCGCCAGCGCATGCGGATGAGCACCTCGCCGTCCTGCTCCATCGCTCGATAGCCAGCGGCTTCTATCCCGAAGAAGTCGAGCCGGTTGTCGGCATCGCACTGCGGGGCCCACTTGCGGAACAGCTCATTGAGCACCTCGCCTTGCGCGCCGGTGAAGCGCGGCGTGATGCCGGTCCCGACCACGGCCGCCACGAGCGCGTCGAGGCTCGTCGCGATGTAGGGCACGTTCTGCACCAGCGCGCGCGCCTTGGTGCGCAGCACGGCCGCATCGGCGAGGTGATCGGCTTGCGCGCTCGCACCGCCGCGCCGCGGGCGCCAGCTATCGCGCGGGCCGGCAGCCTCATAGGCGCGATTCAAGCGCGAGCGCGCAGCGATGCGGCGCAGCGCGCGCGTCGGATCGACATAGCCGATGAGCCGATCGAGCGCGTTGACGACGATCCCGGCCATCACTCGCCCCGCGAGGTGGTGAAGCGATAGCGGAATGCGCCGGTCTTGCGCCCGGCCTCGGACAGCTGCGCAGCGATGAAATCGCGGCGGGCCTTGAGGCCCTCGAACGTGTCGAAGCGCACGCGCCGGCCTTCTAGCTGAACCTCCAGCTCAGAGGCCGCAATGGCTTGATCGATGGCAACAAGGTCCGCGGTGGTGAAGGCCATGGCGCGGGATGCTGCGGGCCTCGTTGTCTCATTGACAGCAAACCGTGAGACGAAATGCTCACAGGTGCCCGGGTTGCTTGAGCAGCCGATACACCGTCGCGCGGCTGATGCCCAGCTCGCGCGCGACCTGCGTCGCATTGCGCCCATTGAACAGCCGGGCGACTTCGCCTGCGAGGGGATGCTCATCGCCGGTGCCGCGCCGCAAGTAGACGCGCTGGCTCGCGAACTCCTGCCTGATCTGCCGCTTGATCTCCACGTGCCGGCCGGCGATCTCGGGAATCTGCTCGATGATGTACTCGAAAATGCGATCGACCAAATCGGGGTCACTGGCAGCGGCGCGCTCGATGAGCAGCAGCGGCCGGGGCTTGATGGCTGGCAGCGGCGCCTCTGCTAGCTTGAGCTGTTTGCGTGTAAGCATCGGGGTCACCATTCCCTTCCTTGATGGCGCGGCGCCTGCGCGGCCTGCCGCGCGATGACTGGCGCCGGCATCGCCGGCAATCGTTGCAGCGCTGGCGCTGCGGGCTGTTGAGGTGTGGCTACGCGCAGTTGCCACTTCATCCACTCGGGTTCTTTCCATCGATCGACCCCCACGAAGTGCGCCGCGGCCAGCGCATAGACCGCGCAGTCGAGCGCCTCATTGCGCCGGCCCGGCGGCTTGAGCCATTCGAGTTTTGCGTGTCCCTTGATGTAGCGCGTGACGAGCCGCTCGGCGGTGAGCTGCTCGAACACCTCGGGCGGCGTGTGCTTGCTGAGCAGCACGAACCCCGGGCCGGGCTCGGTGTTGCGCAGCCGGCCGTAGATTTCGGCCTTCGCGGTGTCGGTGCCGATCGGCCAGAGCTTGACGCCGCGCTTGAGCTTGACGCCGCGCCAGCTCACATCCTGATCGGTCGGCTTGCCGAGCACAGCCTTCGATGCTTGGCTCTGCCCCTTGATCGCGTGCACGTGCTCGCTTTGGTGTGCGCGCGCGTAGGCGTACACCGCCTGCGTGTGATGCCCGCCGCTGTCCACCATGCAGGCCAGCAGCGGCACCTCGCAGCCGCTCGCATGCAGCACCGGCGCGCGCCGAAATGCGGTCAGCGCTGCCCACGGCGATAGCGGTTCGCTCTCCGGTAGCGCCGGGTCGCCGTAGAACACCGCGCGGTCCACGAGCTGCCGGCGCATGCCGCGACCCCAGGCCCAGAGGTAAGCCTCGACGCGATCGCCCTGCACGTCGGCGCCCATCGTCAACACGAAGTGATCCCATTGCACGACCTGCATCGGGATGTCGGCAGCGCGGCGCAGCAGCTCATGCATGTTCGCGCGGTCGCCCTGCTCTTCCCAAGTCTCGGCAAGCGACGTGTTCACGAAGGCCTTCAAGCGCGACACGTCACCAGAGCGCGCGGCCTCCTGCGCCTTCACCCAATCATCGACGACCATTGCCCAGCTCTTCCAGCCGATCGGGCTGTACAGCTTGGACAGGTGGAACCCGGCGACGAGCCCGCGCTGCGCGCCAGGTCGATCGGCAATCCAGCGGCCATCGGCGAGCATCGTCGTCTTGCTGTGCTCTTGAATGGCCTTCGCGCAGAAGCGGCACAGGTAGACCGCTGTCTCGGGCCGGGCCACGCCGCCCTCGGTCTTCAGCCACTTCACCCCGTACTCGACATCGGAGCCCCACACGAGCACCTGTTCGGCGCCGCAGTGCGGGCACGGCACGTGATACCGGCGCTGATCGCTCGCGAGGTACTCGGCCTCGATGCGGCTGAAGTCGCGCAGCGTCGGCGTAGAGCACAGCAGCAACTTCCGATTGTGGAAGTTGGACATGCGTTCCCACACCAGCGCGAGCGGGTCGCCTTCGCCGTCTACGTCGAGCGGGTAGCCGTCGATCTCATCGCAGCCGACGAAGCCGAGCGGCTTCGATGCGAGGGACCGCGCGCTGTTCGCGCCGGCCCAAAAGAGCGTTGCAATGCCGTGGTCGATCTCTTTCGTCTGCCACGTGTTCGTCTCGCTGCGAGACTTCGGGTTCGGCATCTTCGCGCTGATCTCGGGCATCGCGCGCGCGGTCGGTGCGAAGCGCTGCCGGCTGTGGTCCTTCGCGTCCTGCAACGTGGGTTGCACGATCATGATGTCCATCGGGGACAGATGGATGCGCTTGAACACCGAGTTGTAGAGCACCTCCGACTTGCCGAGCTGGGTCGCGAACTGCATCACGACTTTCTGCACCGGGTCTTCCGGGTCCATGCAGTCAAGCGGCTCGGTCAGGTACGGCGTGCGCGCGCAGCGCCAGCGGCCGGGCTCGGGCCCCTTCACGATCTGGCGGACTGCATCGGCCCAGGCCGAGCCGCGCATCACCTCGGGCGGGCGCAGGTACTGGCGCAGGACATCGGCGACGAACGTCGCCGGGTCGAGCGTGGTGAATGCGTCGCGCGCGCCCATCAGGCAGCCCCGGTGAACTGAGTGAGCGCAGTGCGGACCTCGACCATGATCGCGCGCTTGATCGTCTCGATGTCGGCCAGCCCGACAAGCATCGGCGCGAGGCGATCGGGCAGGCGCAGGAACTGGTCACGCACGACGACGATTTGCTTCGCGAACTCGGCGCGCACCTCATCGGCATTCACGAGCCGGCCGACCTCCTGCTCGTATTTCAATTGCGCGAGCTTGGCCTCGTAGACCTCGCGCGCGGTGCGCGCTTGGTTGTAGGTCGCATTGCGGCTTTGCTGGCCCGGTGCTTCGCTGTCGCTGGGCAGGATCGGGGCAGCGGCTGGCAGTGGTGCCTGTTGCTCGCGCTGTTTCGCATTCACCTGCGCCATGTAGCCCTTTTGCGGGCTGCTGCTCTCGGCGATGCGCGCGAGGCTCTGAGCGACGTGCACCAGATCGCGCCCGCCCTCGTTCACCATCACGAGGCGACCGGCGACTTTCAGCCGGTGAGCATGGCCCGGGTTCCATCCCTGCAAGGCAGCGAATTGGCGCAGGGAGACAGCATCGGGCTCAGCCATCAATGCCTACGGTCAGCGCTCCCGCGCTGTCGGGTGTGTGGAGCGTCCGGGTCGGAGTTGAGCCGCCCAGGCCGGCAGGGTGTGCCGGCTCCTGCCCTTTCGGACGCATGGGGTATGGTAGTGCGAGCGCGGCCACCTGTGCGCGCATCGCTGCATCGAGCGGCATCAGGTAGCGGTGTTTGCCGGGTGTCGGTCGCTTCGTCGCACCGGCCGGCACAGGCAGGCGCGGTGCGCCGTAGTTCACGCCGGTGTAGGCGCGGCGCTGCAAGCGCTTGCCGTTGAGCACGAACTCGTAGGCTGGATTGGACATGCCGCTGTACACCCAGCCGCCGGCCTGATAGATGCCGCCGTGGTGGCCGGCGAGCGGGTCGGCGAATGACACGACCAGGCGCACGCCGGGCGATTGCTTCTTGAGCATGCGCAAGGCAATGGCGACGATCTTCGACACCGGCGTGATGTGGTCGGTCAGCGCGACGCGCACCAGCTCGCAGCACTCCAGCATCGTGAGCTTGTAGGGCGCCCCGAGCCGCGGCGTCGCCCCCCATGAGAAGAGCACCACGCCGATGAATTTGCCGTTCTCCCATGCGCCGATGCGGACGGTCTTCGCGACCGGCAAGCTCTTCGCGTAGTGCCAGTGCTTGCAGGCCCATGTCGCGGCCTTGCCGCTGGCCCAGTCCATGCGCAAGGTCGGTGCGCTCATGGTTAGAACTCGTGCCCGCACTGCGGGCAGACGTGTTTGCTCTTCTCGTCGAGCCGGCCCTGCTCGCCTTCGCCGGCTGGCTCGAACTCGGGCATGACCTCGAGCATGCGCGCGAGCGTGTTCTCGTCGAAGCCCATCACGCCGAGGTCGAAGCCTTCGACGTTCAGCGCGTTCACCTCGCTGCGCAGCAGCTCTTCGTCCCACCCGGCGTTTAGCGCGAGCTGGTTGTCGGCCAGGATGTACGCGCGGCGCTGCGCCGGTGTGAGCCAGCCGACATCGAGCGTCGGCACTTCCTCGAGGTCGAGCGATGCGGCGGCGAGCACGCGACCGTGGCCCGCGATGATCCCGCCGTCAGCATCGACGAGCACCGGATTGACGAACCCGAACTCGCTGATCGATCGCGCGATCTGCGCGACCTGCTCCGGCGAATGGGTTCGCGCGTTGGCAATATAGGGCGACAGGTCTGCAATGCGGCGCATCACGACCCGATCGAGCATGCGCGCGCGGGGGGGTGTTTCAGGTGTTCCGGTGGCGTGTTCCATGTGCAACGGTCTGGTCGGCTTGTTGCCCTAGCAAAAAAAGGCGATAGCTAGTCTTCGGTCGAGCTTCGAATTACCCTCGCCCAGCGGTT
>Ga0307507_10010526_pt1 | contig 11930 bp, 2 predicted proteins | sample 7_EM_MG_FD_207223 | JGI IMG/M metagenome (GOLD analysis project Ga0307507, IMG submission 207223) | Populus trichocarpa ectomycorrhiza microbial communities from riparian zone in the Pacific Northwest, United States - 7_EM | ecosystem: Host-associated > Plants > Roots > Unclassified | place...
TACCTAAAGAGCAAATAAGCAGGGTATAGTTATAACGTTAAGCACAGAAGCTAAGTTATTAGCCCTATTATAGACAGTAAAGGAAGCTATCTTTATTAGCAGGTTGTTTAAAGTAATAATGTTATAACTAAATAAGCCCTTAATTATTAAATGTGATAATACCTAGATGCTCTAACTAATTATAGAAGATATAGTAAAGCTAATCACGAAGCTCTAACACGTTAATATCTATTAATACTAGCTATATTAGGAATACGTAATAAAACAAGTACTATTTTAATGGATAGTAATAAAGGAGATAATTGCTAATGGATTTATAAAGGCCCTGCCCAAGCAGAGGTTTTAAAGCTTTGTTAATATAATTGGAATAGTAGATATTAAGGAGCGGCTAAATAAGGAGAAGTAACTGGAGGACCTAAGGGATAGTATTAGAGCAAGACAGAAGGATTTAGATAAGATTATAGTTTAATTAACTTATTAACGGATATAAGAAGGTAGCTAGCTTTAACCTTAAAGAGCTCAAAGCTAAGGAGGTGTGTTAGATAATCTATATTCTCTAAAGGCGTGGGTTATATACGCGAGTCACGTGCACGGAGCCCGTGCACTGTAAAGTCTCTTTGTAGCTTAAAGCCCTAGGGGCTTATTAGAAGCATTAATTAACGATTAAGTTAAGATTATTAATTAATTAACCCATTTTATCAATGAACTGCTCTATATGCACTTCGTGACAGCTGGGGATATACTAGGATGAATAAATCCTTTATTAAGGTGCTTGTTAATATACTTTTTAATAACTAAAAGTTCGTTTTTTAATATTAGGTAGGGTCTCTTATAGGGTAGCGTTTTTCTTTATTTAATATTAATGGCGTGGTTATTAGGTTAATATAGGGGGAGTGTATCTACGCCCTTTTATAAGCACATATTAATAAAGTTATAGTGTCTCTTAGGGAGGAGCTTACGGAGTTCCTTATTAGTAAATCCTTTTTTAAGCTTTATAAATTTCTTAAAGTCTGAAGGTAAAAGTCTGTAGAGTTATGTAGGGGTATTATCTTCTAAAAGGTTAACTATGTCTATTCTATTACTATAGAGGACGTAGTCCTATTCTTTATTAAGCTTATATAGTTATAATTAGGAAGCTACAGCAACGGTCTAGCCTTTTCTATATGCTATATAATAGAAAGCCGTAGCACTTATATAGTGGTAGTTAGTTATAGGTAGAGTAATAAGGGGTTTCTTAGGTTAATATCCTAGGAAGTAAATAGAGGTGGCTAGGCTATGCCCTAGGCAAGTCTCTCTACAGTATTTAGAGTTAAAGGTTACTTCTCTCTTTTTCTAGTTAATGGCGGGGTTGTATTATTTAAGCTAGTTTATTCTAAGGATAATAGAGTAGTTAGTAAGTGGTATAATATAGGCTTAGAGCTCTTCCTGGTGCCTATTTATATCTAAGTAGAGTTATACTATATAGGTAATCTTCTATATAGTATAACTACTATTAGCAAGTTATAGGACGCGGGCTTTAGTAAGGGGTAAGGTAGGTAGGGTATAAGTACGCACAAATTAGGTATCTATAAATTTATTAGTGGCTTTGCAATTAATTATAGAACGGCTTTTATATTATTTTTTAGCAGTAGTTCCTATTATAGATAAAACTATCTGTTTCTATCTATTTATTTTTACTAAGTTATTTATTAAGCAGGCTAATATATATTATTATTCATTGCTTAACGTCCGATTCGGATCCCTATTAGGCCTACGCGGACTACTCCTTATATACATGTGGGGAGAAAACTCTTTTAAGAAAACCCCGTGATCCGTCTCCCTACCTTTTAGGACTCGCCTGTAAGGCGCCTACTAGTTACCTATAGTGCTCTACTACCTTACTTTTTAACCTCCTTAGGAACCACTGCTGCTGTAACAAGCCTATGGACGCGCTAGCATCGCAAACTTTGCTCTACTACTGTAGAGTTATTAGGGGGCGCCTATTGCTTGCCCCTTTGCCTTCCATTACCATTTCCTTTGCAACCTAAAACTGGTCTAGCACATTTTAGCTAATAAGCCACTAGGTAACCGCCTTAAGACCTTTTTATATTAAGAGTAGTGTGTTATAGTTCTCTATGCCAGCTACTAAGAGTATAGCTTCTTAGTTGGTATGTAGGGGGCATAACAGTATTATATGTTTTGGTGTCTATCTTGGCTAGCTATATTCGCATCTTAGGCTGCCTACTAGGACACCTACCCAGTAGAGCCAATCTTTTAGTCCTATTATCCCTATTCTTAAGAGTATTGCCATTATATTTTCTACCTTTGTTAGGCCTTCTCAGAGCTCTTAAGTATTTACCCCCTATGGCGTTAACCATGCCATGGCTTAGGTTTCTCTTGCCTAAGTTAGCCTCTATACCTTTAACTCCTATATGCCTCTCCAGTGTTGGTCTAACCAGTATTATATTACAGAAGATAGTTTCCTAGCATTCTTTTGTGCTTTACTTTGGCTCCTTTCTCTTTCTTGCTATTGTCTTTACTAGCCTCTTACACGTCTCCCTTCCTCCTTTATATAGGCCTAGGCCCTAATACAGCACCATTCTTCTTCTACTTTCTTTACCTATTTCTCCAATATCTCTTCCCTACTTTGGGGTTGTTAGTTTATTCTCCTATAAGGCGCCCTAGGGTCCCTCCATAGTTTATTTAGGCGTATCTTAATATACTTTATAACATTAGAGTTGCGTTTACTTTACGCCCTTTATATTGCAGCGGCTTCAATATATAGTTATAGGGGGGGAATATTGGCTTCCTTCTTAAGCAGTGCTATGGCCGTTTGCTTATACCCACCTATTATACTCCAGAGGCAGGCTATTTAGACCTTTTAGAGTAGTTTAAGGAGTAATTTAGGGGGGCCCTTCTTGGTTTCTCTAATGGCCCAAATACTAGATCTATATGTTATAGTTAGCCGGACAACTGCTGTGTATAGTAGGCGTAACCTCTAGAAGCATGGACCCTATATAGAATTAACAATCCTAGATAATGCAATATACTATGCTTGGCCCTTACAGGCCACTTACACCGCATATGCGCTCTACCAGAGCTTATTGTCTACCTATACTCTTAATACCCTTAGGCCCTAAACTGGTTAACCCCTAAAGCCTTAGATATAGATTATATACTAGAGATCTGCAGATTAGTTGCGTTTTCTTATAAAATGGATTAGCTAGTATTTCTCTGGTGAGAATTAGACTCTATATCGTCTTGCCTATTCTATATAGGTGTTATAGGCTTTCTCTAGTATTCTGCAGTTCTCTGCGGCTGTTAGCCTATATATAATTAGGTTTATATTATCAATAAAGCCTATCCCCTAGGTCGCCCCTTCCTTAATAGTGTTAAGTAAGTTGCTTATAAAGAAAAGGAAGAGTATAGGCAAAAGAGGTAATCCTTATAGTATACCTATTATAACTGTAATAAGGGGGCTCTGGTATCCGCTAAAGATTAGTAATGTCTCTTTCTGGCCTATAAACCCTTAAATAAATTATATAATCCATTCTAGGAAGCCCTTTACCCTAAGGATGTATAGGAGGCGCTTATAGGGTATATTATTGTAGGCGCCACTAATGTCTAGGCTAAGCATTAATACTATAAAGTCCTTACGCATAGCCCATGCAGTTTTAATAGTAGCAGCAAGTAGTGTAAGTGCTAATAGTATTAAGCGATTCTTTCTTGCCCCTATTTGGCTTTATAGTAGTAGGGCGTGTTCCTTTACCGTGTCTACTATATAGTCCGCTATAACCTTTTCTAAGATCTTACTTAGGGTATTTTCTAAGGCAATAGGGCGGTAGCTTTCTGGGATTAAGTAGTCTGCTTTACCTTCTTTCTATAAGATAACCGTTATTATAGATCTTCTAAGTCATAGGTAGTAGCCTATTACAAAGCATGCTCTGGCTATATCTATAAGCTAAGGTGCTATAAGTGGACTATAGGTCTTTAAGGCTTCATTTAGGATCCTATCTAGTCCTAGTGCTATATTATTTAAGAGGCAACTAATAGTTCTAGCTATTTCTTTAGTTGTTATGTCGCTGTTAACCCTTAGGCGAGTAACTGGTGTTTCGCTAGTAATATTACTAAGGTCTCCTAAAGCCAGTTAAGGGAAAAATCTTTCTGTAAAGATCTTCGCCTTCTTATTATTGTTGCTTATAGCCTGTGGTTTACCTGCTCTTTATAGGAGTAGTAGGTATAGGTCTTCTACTAGGCGTCCCGCCTTTTTCTTTACCCATCTTGCCATGGTCCAAAGGCCCTTGTTATAGGGAATGCTCGGGTTAGTAGTGTATTTATTTATAAACCGTCTCCAGTTATTTCTTGCTTCTTTTTTTAGGGTATTCTTTAGCTAGTTTCTTGTGTCTTTATATCATCTCTTGTCTTTAGGGTTATAGCTGCTTGTATATTTCCTTCTTGCTTATCATTAGCTAGCCATAAAAACCGCGCATTGTGCAGACCATGCGTGTTATGCGTAGGGGCCCGGTTTTAAGACCGGGCAATACTATTCTAGCCTATTTTTATTCGCTGCCTGGATCCTTTCTAGTCTTCAGTTAATTTCCATAGGGGTGGCTAATAAGCCTCGCTTATTTGGTATTAGGTGGATTTCTTCTAGGTCTTAAAGTTATTATTTAACTATATTAAGGAAACTGTCTGTCTTAAGCTTCCTTATTGCATATCTTTTACTATTTAGTTGCGCCTTAATATCCAAATCTAGCTGTATCTGGATAGGGATATGGTCTAAGGTAAGTGCCTATTCTTCTTTAGGGATACACCTTTTAAGTCTCTGGTATAGGCCATCGTCCATAAATATAAGGTTAATTATACTTCTGGCGGTGCCTTATTACCACATAATTACTCCTGGGGGAGTAGCCAGCTTAAGGCCCTAGATGTCTATAGCTCTTAGTAGGCACTCTACCTATTATTTAGCAGCGATATAGATACCCCCCTACCGCAGGTGGTGGAGGTTTATATCTCCTAATAGAATAAACTCTATGCCTTTAGTTTCTAGTAAGCTTATTACCAATATAATATTCTCTGTTTATGGGACCCCTTTAACCCTAGGGTTATACACATTAATAATTTATACCAGTCCCCTATATATCTGGATTATTATAACTATAATATCTGAGTTAACTGCTTGCCATAACTATAAGGATAGGCTAACAGCCTTGCTAATTATAAAGCACACACATATAGCTGCTTTTGGTTCGTATAGAAGCTAGAATCCTTAGGGGCAGTATATTAATTATATATAGGTATTATAATACGGCGCTTGTATAGCAAGGATATAGTGTTTTTCTAGGTCTAGACTATCTAGTAGGGGCCTTACAAGGCGGTGGTTTGTATTGCTGCAGTTATACTATATAATGGATAGGTAGCGGACCCCCGGCAAGGGTTGTTTAACTCTCCTTTATTCTTCACTTCCTCTATTTCTACTTTCTCTAGGATTTTCAGAACTTCTGTCTCTTATATCTACACCCTAGTCACTACTTATTTTATATAGGGCTTTCTATTCCTGTATTTTGTGTTCCTACTAGCGCTTTTATATCCAAATCTGTTATCATCTCCGGTTCTTCCCCTGGTCTTACTAGTTAGCTTTATGCCCTTTATAGATTGGCTGCAAATATTAGATTTGCCGCGTTTAGTCTAATTCTTAATTATCCTAGTCTTAAGCTTGCTGTAGCTGTCTATAGGGGTCTTCCTATAGGGTGTCTTCTCCCTTATGTCCCCTGTAACCCTTATGTCCCTATTTAGTCTGGTAATATCGCACGGCGTCGCTTCTAGCCCGTTAAGGCTTGGGATGGCTAGCCTAGCCCCCCAGTGTTAAAGGTAGGGAACGCTGGGAAGGTACCTGCGTCCCCCTAGCTTATTGCCTGTTGTTTCCATTTATATAACCTAGTATATAGTTATTCCCGCAGCTATTAAGCCCTTGCCTTCTATTTCCTGTATTTAATACAGTCTACTCTCTCCTACGCCTTATATATACTTTAGTAATAGTTTACATATTTTGTTTAGTCTTAATTTAAGCAGTATCTTATATCGTGGGGGCCCATATAGTGGCTGCAGCACACCTATACTACGCATGTGGATTGGGTGTGTCCCTATTATGCGCAGCAATAGAATTATTTTAGGTGTAGTTTATAGTTATAGAGCCTTGTGTTATATATAAGGCCATTTATAATTATTCCTTTTTAGATAAGGAGTTTTTGCATTCCTAGTATATATATACTAATAATAAGGGAGCTATATATTCGACCAGCGTCTCCCTAGCAAGTCTCTAGCGACTTTTATATCCTCTTATTGTTCTTATTATATGCTTAGATTGCATTTTCCTATTAAAGCTATTGGATTTGGGTAATCTCGAGTCCCAGTATAAGGCGTTCCATATATTTTACTATCTCCTATATAGTTGCTATATTATTCGCCTAGCGTCCCTTTTCTACCCTAAGGCTTATAGGAACCACTAGGACTTTAACTAGGTAGTCTTTACAGAGCACTTTTATACCAATACGTTCTCCTAGCCTATCCCCTACCCTTATGGCTTGTTCCTTTACCTGTTAGTCCTTTAGGGTAACTCTAATGTCTCCGCTCCTTAGGTGTTAGACTATAACAGCGTTATAGACTTCCTTATAAATCTTTATAAGGACTTCTATTTCTAATTGTCCCCTAAGCCCCTCTACTTTTTCTATATTTAGTTATATTATAATTATATACCCGGTTATTGTCTTAAGGGGGTTGGGTTCCCTATACTATAAAAGCACAGCTATGGCGGCCCAGGTACAGTTCGCCAGTAAAAAGGGGTTTTGTTTATTTTTAATTTTACTTAGCTGTTAGAGGATTTAATTAAGGGATTGCTAGAGGGGCGCCTAAGGGACGCTGGACTGGCGGAGCTATTCTACTAGCTGCATTAGTTTGTTATGGCTAACGGTTACTTCCCCGCAATTGCAGATACTAGACACATCCAATAGGCTTTATATTTTGTCAGATGCCTTCTTAATAGAGGTATTTCCGCTTTGTGGTGTGGTATTCGCCCATTCCTGTTGTGGAGGGCCATTGCTGGACGTGGTTCTGGCGGTCGCGCGCGAGTGCGAACCACCGTCGTTTGACATATGCCTTCCCTGCGATGCAGGCATCTTAGGGGGATTCTCTGGGTGTTTTTCGGGGTTCTTTTTGGTTGGTTTTGGTCTTTTTGGGCCGGGTGCAGCAAGAGCTCCGCAGGCTAATATATAGATCCCTCTATTATTAGGGCGTCCTAACCTATAACTTAGGGCTAGGACTTGGCGTTTTCCGCTTCTATATTCGACCCTACTGCTATTACTATGTCTTTGTCTTATATAGTAGTGGCGTATAGTAATATATTTAGTATTTAGGGTACTAAATTAGGTGTTAGGTAGTAGCTACTAAATCTAGCTATTAGGTAGTTTGGGTTATTGTAATAATAGCCTTTTTAATAGCATCTATAGCAGTATCCTAGTTTCTAGAGTAGCTTGTATTTTCTATCTAGGAGTTTTTACAGAAAGGTTAATATAGAGAGGTTAAGATTGGCTCTAGTAGTATTTAAGGAAGTAGGCATTAGTAGCTTAGTATATATAGGTTTAGTAGATCTAGGGGGCTTCTATAGGGAGGTCTTTAGATAAGAGTTAGTAGTAGTAATCTAATTTAGTTATTGTTTAATCTTCTATAGGGCTGCTACTATATTATGGATATTATTATAGTTGTGGCTAGCGGCTATATAGCTAAGGCAATAAGTAACTTTTTTAAGGAGATCTTTTTAGTCTTTAGTATTGTCTTAGGTAAGGGCTCTAGTATATTTCTAGAATTTAATATAAAACTTATTAAATAATTTAGTAGGGCTTATCTTTAGGGTATATAGTTCGGCTTAATTAGTAGCTAGTAGGTTATAGTTATAGTATATTAGGTTAAGATTGTTAAGGACTTCTTAATAGGACTGCTACTTTTAGGGGCTATTAGTCTCCTACTAGGCGAAGAGTCTATTAAACAGTATACCCTTTATTTGCCTAATAATATAACCAATCTTAGTGTCTTCCGTAGGAAAAAGGCAGGCGCTCTAAGTTAGTTTCTCGCGGATTTACATCTTCTAATAGCTGTATTCTTTGCGGTTCCTCTAAAAGACTAGGGGATTAGAGTAATATATATTAGACCCTATAGTGGCAGCTTAGGTTTAATTATTATGGCTTTTATTATTGCTGTTTTAGTAGGGGTTCCCATTAGGTAAAGCTGCTTAGTGTTAACCCTTTATTAAGTATTAAGTAGGTAAGATTGCTAGGGGCATAAAGGCTTAGGTAGCGTTATATATAGTAGAGAGGTATCTAGCGTTATTGCGGATATACTTATTAAGCTAGGATTATAGATATTTAATTATGCCTTCTTTTTTAGTAACTGTAGCAATAAGTGCAATCTTAGCTTTTTTTTAACTGTTGGACGTCGCGTTTATAATAAAGCCTTATGGGAAATACCACGGTAGACTTGCTAATGGGCTAGGTATATAGGTAAACAAGAAGTCAACAATATAATAACAACTAGTAAAGTGGTTGCCTAACAGATTAACTCTAATTATATTCTGAGATTTACTATAAGGAAAGGAACTATCTAGGTAAAGACTGTGGTCCTTTAAATATACATCCATATGCCTAAGAAAGTTGTTGCTCTGTCTGCTCTATCTGCTCTATCTACTGTATTACAGATTATACAGATTATATAGATTATATAGATTACATTATATAACCTTACTTACTATTCCTTATTATATAGCTCCACTAGTTCTATTCTAGACTATGCTCTTATTAACTAACTAGTTTCCTCTAACTCTTCTCTAAGTAGTTATAGCATTATACTTAAAGCGTCCGTAATACCATCTCCCTCCTCTTTATCTTTGTCCTTAAAGATTCCTAATATCTCCAAGTTATCTACTAGAGGTGTAATATCCGTTTAATTAATTTAGTTAATATTTTTACTTATTATACCTAAAGCTTCTTCTTCTTCTTTTACAGCTTATTGGTCTTACACCATTGTTATAATATTATCTCTTAGTAAAATAATGCCGTTTCTATGTTCTCGTTATATAAAAGAGGGGTTAATTTATATTGCGTTAGTAAGTCCTTTATCTTAGCAACCCTCTTCTTATTTAGAGTACACTAAAGTAAATATTTAATCGTCCTATAATGTTTGCTTAGTTTCTAACGCTAAGTATACACGTCCTATTACTCTTAATAGCCTTTAAGTACCCTTATTAATTGCTGCTAGAGTTCTAGGTTTAATCTACTACTATAAAGCTTAATAATAAACTGTTAATAGCGTTGGCTAAACTTTGTTATTCTTATAACGCTAAATAAGAGGCTGCTAATACCTAATAATATGCTCTAGACTCTTATCTAGCTATATCCACTTAGTTAATCCGTCTTAAGAAGGTTTATAAAAAGGTATATTTTAAGGAGTAAAAACTTATGAAATAAGGTTTACAGGAACTTAGTAATAAAAAAATGGATTCTCCTCTAATAGAGAGGGAAATAACTCTAAATACCTTAGCAGGTGCTCCTCTTAGGTCCTCCTTAGGTAACTTATTCTTTAGTAATCCTTCTTTATTAATACTACCTAACCTATTTTCTTCTAATACTTCTATACCTTTCTTATAGCGTTATTTAGATTGTTTAATAGTTCCTAAGTAGTCTTATTATAGCCTATCCACTTAACCTTATACTATATTTTGTTATTAATGTCCTTATAACTAATAATCTTTAAAACTTCCTATTTGTCTTCCTTTTATCCTCTATATATATCTACCTTATAAAATGGTAGCTTAATATTCCTATATACTGGCTCTAGTATTGCAATATACTATATAGGGTAGATCTTTATTTTCTCTGGTAAGTTAAGTCTATATATAACTTTTAAGATCTTTACTTTAACCGTAAATAGTCCTAACTTAATATAGTTTAATTTTTTACTTAGTTATTAACTCTTAAAATTTTTATGTAGTAGCTATACCTTATCTCCCTTCTTAAGATCTAGTCCCTTAGATCTCTTAGTATTGTAGTATCTTTTTATTCTTTCTTATACTAGTTTAGCTGTTTTCTTAAGGTATATATAAAGGTTTATTAGGTTCTCCATTCTTTATTTAGCTGTGCTACTTATTTTCTTTACTTATTATAGCGATAATAATATTCTTAGCTTATATCCGTAATTCGCCTTAAACGGTAATGTGCCTATCCCTTCCTATAGTATTATATTATACGTAAACTATATAACTGGTAGTAATAATACCTAATTATTTTATATGTGATTAATATAATGCCTTAAATACTGTTCTAATGTTCGGTTTAGTCTCTCTATTTAACCATCTGTCTATAGGTAATATACTATTAATATTACCGCTTGAACCCCTTATTTAGCTAAGAATACCTCCTAGAATACTACTATAAATCTTAAATCTCTATCTAATATAATTTTCGTTAGTGCCCTATATCTTATAAACACTTCTTTAATATAGATTCTAGCCATATCTTCCGCTAAGATTTCTTCTATATATACTGTAAAGTAGCCCTACTTAGTTAACTTATCCACTATTATAAGGATTATATTATAATCCTGTCCGGTAATAGGGTCTTTTAACTTTAGTAACTTTATAATAAAGTCCTATAATATAACCTCCTATAGTCTTTTTAGTGTTTTAACAAGTTATAGCCCTCTATATGGCTTATGCCTTATTAGTTTATTCCTTTAGCAATCTAGGTATTCCTTAGTGGTTTATCTCGCTAGCCCCCAAATTCTATTAATAATGTATTCCTCTTAAAGCCTTAACACTAAGCCTATAGCTCCATTATATCCTTAAGTTATCCCCTTATAAAACTCTCTAACAAACTCCCTTACTATTAACTTTGGAACATATATCGCTTCTCTATTAATATAGTTCTTATATCCTAGATCTTCTTCCTCTACTTCCTAGATCCTTTATAACTATTTACTCTCTAACATCTTATAAACTTATTCTAGTCCTTCTATTATAGCTACTAGTTTTAGATAATTATATCTAATTAATCCGTCTTTGTCTTTTCTTAATATAGCGCGTAATGGTTTTTCACTGTTCTGCAATTCTGCCTTTCTGCTAAGTGCATCTGCTCTTGCGTTTTTAGTACCCTTAGTATACTAAATTTTAAAATAATATTCTGTAAGCATTTCCGCCTATCTAACTTATCTATAATTAAGTTCTTTTATTATTAGGAACCCTGTTAGGTTCTTATAATCCATCTTAACTATAAATAGTTTCTTTATGCCTTATAAGAATGCTCTCTATTTCTTAAGTACTGTAACTATACCTAATAACTCCTTGTTGTAGATATTATGGTTCAGTTCCAGTAGTGTTATTTTTTTTATCTATAGTACGCTATTAGGTGCCATCTATCCTAGTGCCTCTATAGTAAATATGCTCCTAGTATAAAGTCTAATGCATCTATTTTCACAACTATGTCTAACTTTAGTTGGTAGATCTTAAGGATTAGATCCTAGGTAAATAACTTCTTAAGTTCTCTAAATAGCTTTTTCTACGTACTGCCCTATATCTATGGTTCCTCCTTCTTTATAAGTCTTATAAACGGTTTAATGTTCTTTAATCGTTATGCTATAAACCTCCTATAGTAGTTGCAAAACCCTAGGAATAATCTTAACTGTATAACGTTCTCTAGTTCTTACTAACTTACTATAACTTCTACTTTCTTTAAGTCCATGCTAATCTTGCTTAGTTTAATAATAAATCTAATAAAATTAGTCTTCCTAGTAAAGAATTCACATTTCTTAATTGCTACTAGCATTTTTTCCTCCTATGGTCTCTTTAAGACCCATTTAATGTATTCTCCGTGCTCTTCCTTACTTATTAAGTAGATAATATTATTATT
>Ga0307507_10010528_pt1 | contig 11929 bp, 10 predicted proteins | sample 7_EM_MG_FD_207223 | JGI IMG/M metagenome (GOLD analysis project Ga0307507, IMG submission 207223) | Populus trichocarpa ectomycorrhiza microbial communities from riparian zone in the Pacific Northwest, United States - 7_EM | ecosystem: Host-associated > Plants > Roots > Unclassified | place...
CTCTACCCCCGCCTCTTCCCTCCCTCCACCTACCTCTCTCCCTACCTCTCCCCCCTCCCCTGCACGTCCTATAACTATTTCCTACCTATTTCCTACCTATTTCCTATACTACTACCTATAGTATATCTTATATAACGATATAAAATAGTAGAATACTGCCATACTTATACAAAATATTCAATATTCAATAATTGCTAATCAATATTGAATATGGATAAAAACACTGGCCACGAAAGTACGGCCATGCCATTTCGTACGCCTTTTATCTTTTCGCTGCATTCCTAGATTGGCAAGAATGGGTAATTGAGGGAGTTGACCAAGTTTTTGCTAGCAGCAAGACAATTGATATCCTAAATTACGAAGAGCTATTTCCACATCCGAAACGATGTTTAGCAGTCACGGTCAGCTCCTCCGCTCAAGTACAAATGGAACTTTAACTACTGAACAAAGGCCCACAGTACGAGGCTCTCCGCCTATACCCTCAGGTTCTTAGCATCCCAAAGAGGACCCGGGACACTCCTGCAACCCTGGATTTAGATGGCCGCTTAATCACAATACCTCCCCAAACCTACCTCCTCGCCAACTTTGGCGCCCTGCAATCGCACCTAGACTATTGGGGATCCGACTCTCTAACCTGGCGACCATCGCGATAGATGGACTCGCCAGTGCCCTCAGCAAATATACCTAGAATTTGACCTGCCATTTTGGATTCGTCCGTATGCGCTCACCATAAAACCTGAAGGACCAAGGCGCCGGCGCAAGTCCCAGAGCAATGAAAGCAAGTAAGCTGTTCCCCCATCCAAGACCCAAAGAATTGTACATGTCTAATCCACACAAGGGAAGCGAAGCGCCCAGAAAACTCTTCAGAACTGCGTTGGCTGCGGTCGCACTAGCTGCATGGATTGTGAACGCATCGGCCAGATACGTCTGTATACACATAACGAGGCTGATCATACCAAACAGTGGTGTTATCAATATTCAATATCAGCATAAGGCCATATTGATATTGATATTGATTGATATTGAATTATATTAAATAACAATTCGATATTGAAAAGATATTGAATATTAAATTCTTACCAAGCCTCTATACAAATATAAGAGGCCGTTCGGTTGCAAATCAGCTCTATATCATATTTGTTCAATCCGTGCGCCTTTTAGTGTCGTCCGTTTTATAATTAGTGGCGGCTACTACCGCGGCCCATTTGAATATGTAATTGAGTCGATCGTTCGGTAGCCTCTATATAAGGCTCCAGATTTGGCTTCGCACAATCCGTAATTAACGTCGGTAAGCGATTCGAGTGAGCCCCTCTCTGCCACCAGGCCTCTATCGCGACTCCCTACTTTGGTGTAGTAATGGAGCCTCCTCCTCAACCAACGCCCCCTCTGCAATCAACGCTTGCTACACCTTCGCTCACCTCCCATAGGAGCCGTAGCAGAGCTACAGCAACCCCCGCAACCCCCGCGACGCCCGCGACGCCCGCGACGCCCGTAGGGCACAAGAACGCGCGTATAAGATGGACAGGCGAGATAGAGGAGGCGATGTTAGAAGGCCTCGTTAAGGCCGTTAAGAAAGGATTTTGTGTAGATAGCTCTTACAAATCTAACGGCTGGAAGATTGCTCTTAATCGTACGCTTGCTGTTGCCTAGCAGCCTATTACTCTTCAGCAAATCAAGAGCAAGCACAATAACCATAAGAAGGACTAGAAGCTGTGGAAGGAGCTCTATGGCCTCTCTGGCTGGGGGTGGGATAAAGACAAAGGCGTGCCCGTTACCAGTAAGGAAGTTATAGAGGCCTACTTTAAAGCCAATCCTGCCGCTAAGAAGTTTTGTAATACGCTGCCTGCCTTTCTAGATCTAATACAGGAGCTATTTAACGGAGTCCTAGCGACAGGCGGTTATATAAAGTCAATTAACAAAGCAATTGAGAGCTCTATAGACCCCGAACTTCTCTCGGCGACGGCCTCGCAGGCGTTAGGTTTGGTAGATAAGGAAGATAAGAAGGAGGCTAAGGAGACTAAGGAGACTAAGGAGACTAAGGAGGAAGTAGATAAGGCCTCTAAGTTAGAGTTAGCTCGAAGCTCTATTAAAGGCAGTTAATTAAGCTTACCTTCAGCTAAGCGCCCTAGTCCTTCTAGATCTTCCTTAACGCCAAGTCAACCTTCTTCACTAGCTATACGGAAGCGGGCTATTAAGCAAGCTACCAGAGCCACCGAATCTAGTATAAAGCGCCAGCGAGGAAGACAGCGAGTTGCAAAGGCACTAGAGGAGACGGTAGAGAAGGTAACAAGAGAGATAAGGGCTATAAGAGAGTTAATTGCCCAGAAGTCTCCTTAAGAGAAGGCCTCCGCAGAGTTTATCTATAAGTTTAGTAACCTAGATCCTATAGAGCAGTTAGCTGTTTTATAAGCTTTTAAGACGGAGTCTACTGCTAGATTGTTTCTTATAATAGCTAGAGTTATAGAGCTTCGGCAAAGCTTAATTAACGATATTTTGGCTAGCAGGAAGGAGGACGTATAGAAGAGCAAGCTTTAGGTAAGATTTTGGGTAAGATCTAAGTCGCTCTTTAGAGCCGTTATATATAGGCAATTAGTGGGCAATATAATAAGGGAAACTATATAGATTTCTATTATAAATACACCCAAATCTACTGTATATTCTTAAGTAATCGGCCTGCCAATTGCCTGGCAGTAACTCTCCTATATAAGCTTCGCAATCTCATCGCGTCTTTAGTTTATAACTATATCACTTTCTACCTCTATGAGCTCTATGTCTTCTTTATCTATAACCTTATCCTCTACCTCTAGATCGTTATCTAGATTATCTGGTTTATTTATATTAATAAAGTTATAAACCGCAGCTAAAGCGTACACTACATCTACCTATGTACTTAAAGGGAGACTACGCCTACCAGCCTTAAAGTACCGGAAACGATGCTTGAAAACTCCTATGGTACGCTCTACCACGTTCCTCAGTGCCGTGTGCCAAAGATTATAGAGCTCCTTCGCGTTCTATGGCCGTATATTTGCCTGCGATTGCTTATAAAGATAATATCATACACCGCGGTAGGGAGTTAGGGTTATAGGCGTATTAGAGTACCTAGCATCTACAATATAGTATCTACTAGGTGAGGCTTTGAATCCTTTAACTCTCGCTAAATTAAGGACTCTAGAGTTATAAGCAGAGCCCTCCCAACCGGCTAGAATATAGAGGAAGTTTATCTAGAAATTAATAACTATAAGAACATTCTGCGATAATCCTCCCTTCCTTCTACGCCATAGAGCTTGCCTCGTATACCCACCGGGTATAGAAATTGGTAGATAAGTACCATTAAGAGCTCCAATACAATCGGCAAAGAAAGGATATCGTTTAGGGTTATTAGTAATCTCTTTCAGAGTAAAGTTCTTAGGAAGCCAAACAACTTCTTTATACAATTTTAGAAGGCTAGGAAGGACTTTATATACAGCTCTATAAGGCAGCAAATTAATACTAGAAGTTTAGCTAGCAGGTAAATACTTACTGGTGGATCGTTGCAGATGAGTGTTAAGTTACCTTACTTAGTAATCTATATAACAAATTATTACTGAATATTATTAGGAATATTAATAGCTTTTTAGCCGCTAATAGAAGCTTCGTGTTCTTTAAGTCGCTATATAGTTATAACCAATTAAGAAGTTTCCTAAACACCTCGGGCCTTATACGAGTCAGATTTACAAGTCGTTGCTTATAGCTATAGAGCAACTAAGACGTCCACCTTGTTCCTCGCCATATATTAGTATGCTAAGTACGGACGCCCCCCGGAAACAAGCTCATCGCGATTATAAAGGTCAAGATAATAACATTAGATAAGGCTTACAAATGCGACAGCAGTATCGCGGTTGGGGTATATAGAGTTGCCATATCACAAGAAGTCGTTACTTTGGCGCGTATATAAGAGCTCAGATTAATATGGAATATGGAACGGAGGCTTAAGGGCAGCATATTAAAACGGTGCCAAGAACCTCATTTTAACTACCGTATACAGTATAGCTTGCAAATTTGACGCGCTTACCGATATGGAGGAGCTCTATATTTAAAAGTTGTCAGATTTACCAAACAACAGCCTCATATTCAGATTTGAGCTCTATATCGGTTAAATATAGAGCCTCCATATTGAATATGAAGTTGCAACCGAACGGCCTCTAAGGTGCGAATCGTGCACAACCAAGACCTCGGCCTAATGCACGCCCAAACGTTGCCTAAAATAGATACCTTATGTCCAAACTAGACACCTTACATTGTCCCTATGACCTTTATACACCTTATTATACTATATTACGTATAATATAGTATATATCTCTAATACTTATTATAGTAACAGCCATAAAAATAGCTATTATATATATACTTTTATACATTCTCTTTCAATATTCAATATCTTTCAGTATTGAACATATCGTATTGATATTGATATTGAACGTTCAATATTCAATATTCAATATCAACAATCAATATTCAATACTGATAACACCACTGATACCAAATCCCACCACTGCAGTCCCAATCTCAGGGACAATCCAATGGACATGCCTGTCAGTAGACCAACCACAGACAAACAGACCTGCGGGAATACTCAATGCAGAAGGGACAGTAATAAAAGGTACCAGTCTATCTTCCGGTCGAGTAGCCTTCCCACTGGCTATCACCTTCCGACAGTGATCTTCTTGGACTGGAGTGGATCTGAGCTCAAATCCACTCCATCCAGCTAGTAAATTGTTTGACTCCAAGAGCTCCTTGGAGCTCCAGTACATTTATATACTAAAAATAGAAAGGCTTGGCATCGGCATGGTGTTGTAAAAGGAAGAGTAGATGTAGGATAGCTGACTAAAAGCTACCTATATTACTCCTCTCCAATAACCTTAGTCTCGTAGTCAATCTCAATAGCCGCATATTGCTTATCTAGCTCCCCTTCCTCCTCACCAATCATGTCGTCTTCTACCTAAGCAGAGGCCTCTGCGGCAACCGCAGCAGCAAGCCGGGCCTTTGCCACTTCCTTGAGGGACACCCTTTCGCAAGGCTCTCCTACCAAGTCATCTATTTCCTCATTGTCAAATGTACCCTTTGGCGGTGGCCCATACGCATGCCGAAGAACCTCATTTGCCTTAATAATATCCATTTGTAATCGGGAGCGCCGGTCGTCAAGAATCTTGCAGCCGAAAGAGTCGTTCGCATTCGTCGCTTATAGGAGGCACGGCCAATATATCAAGCGCAAATCGGGCGAGATCCGGCTGGCTCTCATAGCGATCCTGCTAGTATTGTGCGCAAGGATCACGTCGTCAGACGCAGGGGGTGATTGAGTTGACAAATATCGATCCATGGTAGCAGTAAGAAAGAAGATGAGGATAAATCAATCAAAGCAACGACGACGACGACGACGACGGGGGCAGGAGGAACGACACTTGTATACACCAGAGTTTTCAGATTGTATGGCTTGTACACCCAATTAAAATCGGATCTTATTATTGACGTCGCTGATTGGCTCTATCCTTATGTAACACCTGCCGAATCGGGTTAGAGAATTGGAGCTCCAAGACCTCCGCAGCTTTAAATCCACTCCATCCAACCAATCAAATTGACAGGATCCACTCCAATCCAAAGACGGCTCCGCCACGGAGCTCCAGAATTAACCCAGTCCAAGAAGATCACTGAATGCGCCTGCGATCTACCGACCGACCGATAGACAAGCTCTACGTTCAACCACTATCACCACCTAATGCTTACACCGTACTACTACCTAAATCTGACAACTGTCGCGCTAATACGCCTGCGACCTAAACACAACCAGGTAGAGCTTTGCTCCCTAGAATACAACCCCGTCGCTAGCACCGTACTGCTAGTGTTGGAATATATGGATAAAGGTTACGTGGTCACGTGTCTTAGGATAGCTGTTTTACGCACAAAGAAAGAACTGCCAGTGTCGGAATATATGGACAGAAGTTACGTAGTTACGTGTCGTCTACGTGTCGTTGTCGTGTCTTTAATTAGTCATCCTTATAGTGACTAATCAACCCCCTACTTAGGCACCGCAATCCTTACGATCCTCTGCTTTCGATACCTATTTGCAAAACATCAGAACAAGAGTATACTCTTAATAGGCCACCCCCCCTGTGAAACCGACAATAATAGTTGTAATATTTCCCATAACTATAATAGTCGCAATATTTTCTATAACTGTAATAGTTGTAATATTTCACATAACTGCAATAGTTATAATATTTATAATGTTTCCTATAATTATAATAGTCGCAATATTTCCTATGGCCATAATAGTCACAATATTTCTTGTAACTATAATAGTTATAATATTTACCGCGACTATAATACTATAACTGTAATAATTATAATATTTTATATATAAAAAAAGAGTATTATATAATAATTAGAAAGAAAGTAAAATATTATCTATATACTTTAAGGAAGTAACTATATATCTAGGTTATTATCTTTAGGCAATCCTAGCCTTATTTTAATATTGCCATTTCCCTTTTACTGCATAGACTCTAAAAATATATTAAATCTGCTATTGTCTAGTAGCTTTTCCCTCTTTCTAAGAGTATACTAAAGAAAATCTTCTTCTTTAATACCTAGTAAGGTTTGCAGTCTATCTAGTATTTGTTACGGCACTGACGCACGTAACCTGGATAGGGCCTAGTCAGGGGGGTTCGCTTACGTCTTGGCTCTATGTATATAGACGTGTCCTTTCCACGACCTTCTTCTGCTCCTTATCTTGATATCCGAGTCCATAGACATTCCAATCGTACAGGCTTGCATACGTTCTTTACGGCGCTTATGCCTTAATTGACTGAGTCGCTGTGACAGTATTATTATATACGGTATATTAAGTATATATAGTTTATTATCTAAGTTGTGGTACTAAGCAACCCTAAAGCAAGAAGCCTTATAGTTTTAGGTAGGTGGGCTGTCTATAGTTGTTAGTGGCGAAGAGACTAAGGTTAAGCGTAAAGTGCCCTAGTTAAGTTATTAATATAATACTTAGAAATATGCTTTTAATTACCCTTTAATCTAAAACTAAATCTTTACTCCTTACTAGCGTTACCTTATCTATATAAGTAAAAGAGGAAGAACTAGTAGGCCCTAAGTTATTGCTGCTAAAAATAGAAAAGCCATCTATTACTAAGAACTTGAACTTATACTAGGTTGTATATAGCTTAAGCTTATCTAGATTATTAGTGTTGTCTGTATATAGATTATATACTGCATATATATTGTTAACTGGGTTGCTAGTCTTGTATATCTGCTTTTAAATAAGACCAGCTATTACTTATAGTAGTTTAGCCTTTCTATTAGAAGCTTATACGTCCTATATCTTCCAGATTTAATAGTATATTACTTTATAAATTAGTATATTATAATATATATATAGATTAGAGTATTGCTTATACTATTTAGTTCTCCTATTATATCTACCTTAACTATTTGCTATAGACTTCTCTCTTTATATTTGGTGAGTGTATATTAAATATAAGTAGTAATTAGTACAACAGTGTAAGCCAAAAGTGGGTGGAAATACTTAGATATCTAAGGATGTAAAGCTAGGCCTTTTAAGTTTGGGTGTAACGGAACCTTATAGCAGGAACTACGGTGGGTCCTATTATTGGGCTAGGTATGTAGGTAAGAATAAATCAACAACATAATAATAACTGGTGGAGTGGTTGCCCAATAGATTAACTCTAATTGTATTCTAAGATTTACTATAAGGAGAGAACTATCTACGGTAGGGACTAAGGTCCTTTAAATACACAACCATACTCCTAAGAAATCCTCTCTTGTACGTAAGGTACGTGTTGTCTATATTAAACGTAACGTCCCTTCCGTTTAACACAGTTAATACATTCAACGCTATATAACCTTAGTTACCATTCCTTGTTATATAATTCCACTGGTTCCATTCTAGACTATGCCTATATTAACTAACTAGCTTCCTCCGACTCTTCTCTAAGTAGTCATAACATTATATTTAAGCTGTCCATAATACCATCTCCCTCCTCTTTATCTTTGTCCTTAAAGATTCCTAATATCTCCAAGTCGTCTACTAGAGGTGTAATGTCCGTTTAATTAGTCTGGTTAATATCCTTACTTATTATACCTAAAGCGTCTTCTTCTCTTTCTTGGGTGGAGCGCCGCCTGCGTACTATCTCTTCAATACTATTACTTAGTAAAGTGATGGCGATTCCTTGCTCTAGGTGCGCGAAAGAAGGGTTAATCTACGTTACGCTAGTAAGTCCTTTATCTTAACAACCTTCCTCTTGTTCAGAGTGCACCAAAGCAAACATTTAATTGTCCTATAACGTTCGCTCTATCTCTAATGCTAAGTATACGTGTTCTATAACTCTTAACAGTCTTTGAGTTCCCTAAGTAACTTATTATAGGGTCCCGTGTTCAATCTACCGCTACAAAACTAGATAGTAAGCTGGCCTTAGCGCTGCTTACGGTTTAACATACCTTAGAAGAGTCCGCACGCGTCCTTAAAGCTTAACGTCTAGCTTATGCTCGTCTTTAACGTCTTAAATATGTTCGCAAGAAGGTTCGTTCTAAAGAGTGGAAACTTGTTTAGCAAGGTCTATCCAAGCTAGGTAATAAAAGATTGGTTTTTCTTCTAACTAAGAGGGAAACAACTCTAAGTAGCTTAGCAATTGCTCCTCTTGGGTCCCCCTTAGGTGACTTATTCTTTAGTAATCCTTCCTTATTAATACTGCCTAACCCTTTTTCTTCTAATACTCCTGTACCTTTCCTATAGCGTTCTCTAGGTTACTTAGTGGTTCCTAGGTAGTCTTACTATAGCCTATCTACTTTACTTTATACCATATTTTATTATCTATATCCTTATAACTAATAATCTTTAAAACTTGCTATTTATCTTCTTCCTATCCTCTGTATATGTCTGCTTTATACACTAGTGGTTTAACGTTTCCGTATACTAGTTCTAGCATTGCAACGTATTATATAGGGTAGATCTTTATTTTGGCTAATAGGTTTAACTTATACATAACCAATAAAATTCTTTACGCGATTTTAAAAGGTCCTAGTCTAATATAGTCCAACTTCTTGCTTAGTCGTCAACTCTTAAAATTTTTGTATAGTAGCTACACTTTATCTCCCTCCTTAAGATCTGGTCCCTTAGATCTCTTAGCATTATAGTACCTTTTTATTCGTTCTTGTACTAGTTTAGCTGTTTCTTTAAGGTCTGCATAAAGATTTATTAACGTCTCTATTCTTTGCTTAGCTATGCTACTCGTCTTCTTTGCTTAATATAGCGATAATAATATTCTTAGTTTATACCCGTAATTTGCCTTAAATAGTAATGTCCCCATTCCTTCTTATAGTGTTGCATTATATACAAACTGTGTAACTGGTAATAACAATACCCAATTGTTCTATGCGTGGTTAATATAATGCCTTAGATACTGCTCTAGTGTCTAGTTTAGTCTTTCCGTTTATCCATCTGTTTGCGGATAATACGCTATAGAGGTTACTGCGCAAACTCCTTATTCTACCAGAAACACTTCCTAAAATACTGCTATAAATCTTAAATCTCTGTCCGATATAATCTTATCTAGTACTCCATGCCTTACAAACACTTCTTTTATATAGATTTTAGCAACATCTTCTACTAATATCTCTTCTGTACACGCTATAAAGTATCCCTACTTTATAAGCTTATCCACTATCACTAAAATCGCGTTGTGATCTTATCCTGTAATAGGATCTCTTAACTTTAGTAACTTAATAATAAAGTCCCATAATATAACTTCCCATGGTCTTTTTGGTACTTCGATAGGTTATAGCCCTCTATACGGCTTATGCCTTATCGGTTTGTTCCTCTAGCAATTTAGATATTCCTTTATAACTTATCTTGCTAGTCCCCAGATTCCTTAAATAATATACTCTTTTTAAAGTCTTAACACTAGTCCTATAGACCCGTTATGTCCTTATATTATTCCCTTGTAGAATTCCTTAACAAATTCTTCTGTAATAGACTTAGGTATATATATTACTTCTCTATTTTTATATTGCTCTAAGTCTAGATCCTCTACCTATGCTTTTTAGATCTTCTATATTTAATTACTTTCTAGTAACTTATAGATCTAACTTTCTTTAGTTGTTGTGATTTTTGGGTAATTATACCTAATTAATCCATCTTAATCTTTTCGCAATAAAGCTCCTAATAGCTTTTCGTTATTTTATAGTTTAGCTTTTTTACTTAGAGTATCTACTCGTGTATTGTCTGTACCCTTAGTATACTAAATCTTAAAATAGTATTCTATAAGCATTTCCACCCATCTAACCTGTCTTTGGTTGAGTTCCTTTATTATTAGGAATCCTGTAAGGTTCTTATAGTCTATCTTAACCATAAATGGTTTCTCTGTGCCTTATAAGAATGCTCTCTATTCCTTAAGTGCTGTAACTATACCTAGCAACTCCTTGTTGTAAATATTATAATTTAACTCTGGTGGTGTTATCTTTTAACTATAGTACGCTATTAGATGCCATGCGTTCTAGTGCTTTTATAGTAAGTATACTCCTAGTGCAAAGTCTAATGCGTCTGTCTTAACAACCGTTTCTAACTTTAGTTAATAGATCTTAAGGATTAGTTCTTAGGTAAACAACTCTTTAAGTTTCTAGAATAGCTTCTTTTACTTACTACCCTAAACCCATAGTTCCTCCTTCTTCGTTAGCCTTGTGAACGGCTTAATACTTTTTAACCATTATGCTATAAACCTCCTATAGTAGTTACAAAACCCTAGAAACGATCTTAACTATATAATATTCTCTGGTTCTTACCAACTCACTATAGCTTTAACTTTCTTTAGGTCTATGCTAATCTTTCCTAGCTTAATAATAAATCCTACAAAATCAGTCTTCCTTATAAAGAACTCGCATTTCTTAATTACTACTAGCATCTATTCTTCTTGTAGTCTCCTTAAGACCCATTTAACGTGTTCTCCATGTTCTTCCTCACTTATTAAGTAGATAATAATATCGTTAAGATATACTATAATAAATTCATCTAGGTATTCTCCTAATACACTATTAATTCGCTTCTGGAATGTTATTAGTAAGTTTATAAGCCTAAATTGCATAACTAATGGTTTATATAGTCCTTCCTTTAACCTAAAGGCTGCCTTCTATTTGTTACCTTCCTTAATCCTAATCTAATAGTACGCCCATCTCAGATCTATCTTCGTAAAGATCTTTACGTTGCTTATCCTGTCTTAGATTTTATTAATTAAGGGTAAAGAATACCTATTCTTCCTAGTAATGCTGTTTAACTGTCTATAGTCTATACACATCCTAAGTTTTCCGTTTTTCTTTAGGATAAATAATACTGGATATCCTACTAATAACTATAATGGTCTAATATATCCCTTCCGTAAGTTCTCCTAAACAAACTCCTTAAGTGCTACTAACTCTGTTTTAGTAAGCTTGTAGATTGAAAAGAACCTTAAACTTATTTCTTTTTCTAATTCTATCTTATGGTCCTATACTATATATTCTAACAGCTTTTTACTTTCTAGTAACCATAACTTTTTACTATACTTATAGTATCTCTTTGGTACATAACTTAAGCCTTACTTAGTCTCTTTATATATCGCTCTAACTTAGTACTATACCAACTTGGTTTACTATCGCACTTTACACTATTAAGTATCCCTAATATTAACCTAACCTGTAACCTAATTAACCTTTAGATTGTACTCCTGTAACTAAGGCATTCCTAGTATTGCCTTATCCTGTCCTAACAGTAGGATATTAAAAGACATTCTAACTGGTCTCCCTTTAATAGTTAACTAAATAGGTCCTGTTTTAAGATTAATAATACCTCCTCTATAGGCTATCTAATCTCCTAAAATTGTTATAAGTAGATACA
>Ga0307507_10010529_pt1 | contig 11929 bp, 4 predicted proteins | sample 7_EM_MG_FD_207223 | JGI IMG/M metagenome (GOLD analysis project Ga0307507, IMG submission 207223) | Populus trichocarpa ectomycorrhiza microbial communities from riparian zone in the Pacific Northwest, United States - 7_EM | ecosystem: Host-associated > Plants > Roots > Unclassified | place...
AATTTTAGGAGATTAGATAGCCTATAGAGGAGGCATTATTAATCTTAAAACAGGACCTATTTAGATAACTATTAAAGGGAGACCAGTTAGAATGTCTTTTAATATCCTACCGTTAGGATAGGACAAGGCGATACTAGGAATGCCTTAGTTATAGGAGTACAATCTAAAGATTAATTAGGTTATAGGTTAAGTTAATATTAAGGATACATAATAATGCAAAGTACGACAGTAAACCAAGTTGGTATGGTACTAAGTCGGAGCAATATATGAGGAGACTAAGCGAGGCTTAAGTTATATACCAAAGAGATACCACAAGTATGGAAAAAAGTTATGGTTACTAGAAAGTGAAAAGCTGTTAGAGTATACAGCTTAGGACCACAAGATAGAATTAGAAGAGGGAATAAGTCCAAAGTTCTTTCCAATCTATAAGCTTACTAAAACGGAGTTAGTAGCGCTTAAGGAGTTTATCTAGGAGAACTTATAAAAGGGATATATTAGACTGTTGTAGTTATCAGTAGGATATCCAGTACTGTTTATCCCAAAGAAAAATGGAAAACTTAGGATGTGTATAGACTACAGACAGTTAAACAGTATTACTAGGAAGGATAGGTATCCTTTACCCTTAATTAGCGAAATCTAAGACAGGATAGGCAACGCAAAGATCTTTATGAAGATAGATCTAAGATAGGCGTACCACTAGATTAGAATTAAGGAAGGCGATAAATGGAAGGCAGCCTTTAGGTCAAAGGAAGGACTATATAAGCCGTTAGTTATACAATTCGGGCTTATAAACGCACTAGTAACGTTCCAGAAGCGAATTAATAGTGTATTAGGAGAACACCTAGATGAATTTGTTATAGTATACCTCGACGATATTATTATCTACTTAGAGAGTAAGGAAGAACATAGGGAACACGTTAAATAGGTCTTAAAGAGACTACAAGAAGAAAAGATGCCAGTAGCGATTAAGAAATGCGAGTTCTTTACTAGGAAGACCAATTTCGTTGGATTTATTATTGAACTAGGCCAACTTAGCATAGATCTAAAAAAGATCGAGGCTATAGTGAATTAGCAAGAACTAGAGAACATTATACAGTTAAGATTGTTTTTAGGGTTTTATAATTACTGCAGAAGGTTTATAGCGCAGTAGTTATAGGATATTAAGCTGTTTACGCAGTTAACAAAGAAAGAAGAACTATAGGCATAGGGGAAGAAATAACAAGAATTATTTAAGAAAGTTAAAGAGTTATTTACCTAGGAGCCAGTTCTTAAGATCTATTAACCAGGTCTAGAGACGGTTGTAGAAATAGATATATTAGACTTTACACTAGGGGTGTGCTTCCTATAGAAATATTAAGATGGATGGCACCTAGTGGTATACTATAGTTGAAAGATAACACTACTAGAGTTAAACTATGACATCTATAATAAGGAGTTGTTAGGTATAGTTGCAGTACTTAAGGAATAGAGAGCATTCTTACAAGGCATAGAAAAACCATTTATGGTTAAGACGGACTATAAGAACCTTATAGGATTCCTAATAACAAAGGAACTTAACCAAAGACAGGTTAGATAGGCTGAAATGCTTACAGAATATTATTTCGAAATTTAGTATACCAAGGGTATAGACAATGCACGAGCAGATGCTCTAAGCAGAAAGGCTAAACTATAAAGTGATAAAAAGCTATTGGGAGCTTTATTGCGAAAGGATTAAGACAGATTAATTAGGTATAATTATTTAAAGATCGCAGCGACTAAGGAAAGTTAGATCTATAAGTTACTAGAGAGTAATTAGACACAGAAGATCTAAGAAGTATAGGTAGAGGATCCAGACTTAAAGCAATATAAAAATAGAGAGGCAACTTATATACCTAAGTCTATTATAGAAGAATTTGTTAAGGAATTCTATAAGGAAATAACATAAGGACACAACGGAGCTATAGGCTTAGTGTTAAGACTTTAAGAGGAGTATATTATTTAAGGAATCTGGGGACTAGTAAGATAAGTTATAAAGGAATATTTAGATTACTAAAGGAATAAACCGACGAGGCATAAGCTGTATAGAGGGCTATAACCTATTAAGACACCAGGAAGACTATAGGAAGTTATATTATAGGACTTTATTATTAAGTTACCAAAGTTAAGAGATCCTATTACAGGACAAGATTATAACGCGATCTTAGTGATAGTGGATAAGCTAATAAAGTGGGGATACTTTATAGTATACACTAAAGAGATATCAGTAGAAGATGTCGCTAGAATCTATATAAAAGAAGTATTTACAAGATATAGAGTACTAGACAAGATCATATCGGATAGAGATCTAAGATTTATAGCAGCATTTTGGGAAGTATTTCTAGCAGAATAAGGGGTTCGCGTAGTAACATCTACAGCATATTATCCGCAGATAGACGGATATACAGAAAGACTAAACTAGACACTAGAGCAGTATCTAAGGCATTATATTAATTACGCATAGAATAATTGGGTATCGCTATTACCAGTTATATAGTTTGCATACAATGCAACACCACAAGAAGAAATAGGAACATTACTATTTAAGGCGAATTACGGATACAAGCTAAGAACATCGTTATCGCCATATTAAGCAAAAAAGATAAGTAGCACAGCTAAGCAAAGAATAGAGATATTGATAAATCTTTATATAGACCTTAAAGAAATAGCTAAACTAGTATAAGAACGAATGAAAAGGTACTATAATGCTAAGAGATCTAAGGGACCAGATCTTAAGGAGGGGGATAAAGTATAGCTACTATACAAAAACTTCAAGAGTTGATGACCAAGTAAGAAGTTAGACTATATTAGACTAGGACCTTTTAAAGTTAAGCAAAGAATTTTATCGGTTATGTATAAGTTAAACCTACCAGCCAAAATAAAAATCTACCCTATACAGCATATCGCAATGCTAGAGCTAGTATACGGAAATGTCAAGCTACCAGTCTATAAGGCAGACACGTACAGAGGACAAGAGGAAGACAAATAGCAAGTTTTAAAGATTATTAGTTATAAGGATGTAGATAACAAAACATAGTATAAAGTAAAGTGGATAGGCTATAATAAGACTACCTAGGAGCCATTAAGCAACCTAAGGAACGCTATAGGAAAGGTATGGGAGTATTAGAAGAAAGTAGGTTAGGTAATATTAATAAAGAGAAATCGCCAAAAAACGAATTGCCTAAGGGGGACCTAAGAGGAGCAATTGCTGAGCTACTTAGAGTTGTTTCCCTTGCAGGAGGAAAGTTAATCCTTTTATTACCTAGTTTAGACAAACCCTGTTAAACAAGTTTTTATTCCTTAAAACGGACCTTCTTACAGACAAGTTTAAGACGAAGAAGACGGGTAGAAGCGGATAAACGGGCTTTAAGGGCACGCTATTAAGCAGCTATAGCCTTCTGCTCTACTTCCTGCGAACGACAAAGCTTATCTAAGGCGCTTAAGAGCTTACCGTTAAGCTTTGCAGCGGTAGATTAAACATAAGACCCTATAATAAGTTACTTAGGGAACTTAAAGACTGTTAAGAGTTATAGGACGCGCACACTTAGCGTCAGAAACAGAGCGAACATCGTAGAACGATCAAACGTTTGCTTTAGTACACTCCGAGTAAGATAAGGGTTATTAAGACAAAGGACTCGCTAGCGCGACATATACTAACCCTACCTTTGCGCAACGAGAATATGGAGACGGCATTATCTTACTAAGCAATAGTATGGCAGCTATGGTGCGAGCACGGCGCTGCGCTTGTAAAGAAGAAGGAGCTTTAACTATAATAAGTACAGATGTTAACCAGACTGATTAAACAGACATTATACCTCTAGTGGACGACTTAGAGATGTTAGGAATCTTTAAGGACGAAGATAAAGAGAAGGGAGATAGTGTTACAGACGCTTTAAGTACGATGTTATAACTACTTAGAGGGGAGTTAGCGGAAGCTAGTTGGTTAATATAGGCACGGTCCAGAATGGATCCGGTAAAACCATATAACGAGGAATGGTAAGCGAGTTATATAACGTTGTACGCAGTATACGAGGAGTATGCAGTGTACGCCATATATAATACGTATAACACGTACCTCACATATAAGAGAGGATTTCTTAGGAGTACGGTTGTGTATTTAAAGGACCTTAGTCCCTACCATAGATAGTTCTCTCCTTGTAGTGAATCTCAGAATACAATTAGAGTTAATCTGTTAGGCAACTACTCCACTAGTTATTATTACGTTGTTGATTTTGTTTATACCTATATACCTAGCCTATTGATAGAACCCACCGTAGTTCCTGCTATAAGGTTCCGTTACACTAGGTATATAGGTAAGAACAAAACAATAACGTAATAATAACTGGTGGAGTGGTTGCCTAATAGACTAACTCTAATTATATTCTAAGATTTACTACAAGGAGAGAACTATCTACGGTAGGGACTAAGGTCCTTTAAATACATAACTATACTCCTAAGAAATCCTCTCTTATACGTAAGGTACGTGTTATCTATATTAAACATAACGTCCCTTTTGTTTAATACAGTTAATATGTTTAATACTATATGACCTTGGTTACTATTTCTTGTTATATAGTTCCACTAGATCTATCCTAGACTATGCCTATATTAACTAACTAGCTTCCACCAACTTTTCTCTAAATAGTTATAACATTGTACTTAAAGCGTCTGTAATACCATCTCCTTCCTCTTTATCTTCGTCCTTAAAGATTCCTAACATCTCTAAGTCGTCCACTAGAGGTGTAATGTCTATTTAATTAGTCTGGTTAATATCCTTGCTTATTATACCTAAAGCTTCTTCTTCTTTTTCCTGGGTTGAGTGTCGCCTTCGTACAGTTTCCTCTATACTGTTGCTAGGCGAGGTGATGGTGATCCCTTGCTCTTATTGCGCTAAAGAGGGGTTAGTGTATGTTGCGCTAGCAAGTCCTTTATCCTAATAACCCTCCTTTTGCTTTAAGTATACTAAAGCAAATGTTTAATTATCCTGTAATATTCGCTCTATTTCTAACGCTAAGTGTGCGTGTCCTATAACTTTTAACAGTCTTTAAGTTCCCTAAGTAACTTATTATAGGGTCTTATGTTTAATCTGCCGCTATAAAGCTTAATAGTAAGCTGGCCTCCGCACTACTTAAGGTTTAATATACCTTAGAAGAATCCGCACGCGTCCTTAAAGCTTAATGTTTGGCTTATGCTCGTCTTTAACGTCTTAAATATATTCGTAAGAAGGTCTATTCTAAAGAGTAGAAGCTTGTTTAATAGGGTTTGTCTAAGCTAGGTAATAAAAGGACTGGCCCTCCTCCTATAAGGGAAACAACTCTAAGTAGTTCGGCAATTGCTTCTCTTAGGTCCCCCTTAGGTAACTTATTCTTTGGCGATCCTTTCTTGTTAATATTACTTAACCTACTTTCTTTTAATACTCCTGTACCTTTCCTATAGCGTTCTCTAGGTTGCTTAGTGGTTTCTAGGTAGTCTCCTTATAGCCTATCTACTTTACTTTATACTATATTTCGTCCTCTACGTCCTTATAACTAATAATCTTTAAAACTTGCTATTTATCTTCCTCTTGTCCTCTATACGTGTCTGCCTTATAGACTAGTAGCTCTATATTCCCGTATACTGGCTCTAGCATTATAATATATTATATAGGGTAGATCTTTATTTTAGCTAGTAGGTTTAATTTATATATAACTTTATAAATACATGTGGTGGTAGGATTGCATCTATTTTTGGGGGTTGTTGCTGCCGCTTTTAGCGGCGTTCTCACCTCGCTTAGACCCTGTCACATCGCTGCTTTAAAGAAGCTCTGTTTACTTAAGCGCTTCCCATCCCTGTTATGCCCCGTCCCATTATGGAGGGGTTAGAAATGGGATACGAGCTATAGCAAAGCTCGTTGGCGCTTACGTTGATTTAACAATGGCACAGCCTATATGGAAAGGCCAGCGTCTACTTAAAGGAATAGTCTGCTTGCCCTCTCCCCGCACTCTCTCCCTTTACCACCCTTGTTCCACTTTCTCTCTCTCTCCCTTTACCATCCTCATTCTACTTCCTCTCTGGCGATTTAATCCTTATCTATAATACTTACCTTACCTATTTAGCAAACTCGCCATTGCTAGAATAGTAGTACACCTATTAAAGTAGCTGCTCCGGCCCACAGGACGGAGAGGAGAGGAGCGCTCTATGCCACCGCTGTTTATTAAAACTTAAATTCACGACTTTTAAGTCTAGACTCGGACATAGACACCAATCTAGATACATATATTCGTTTAGAAGATAGTATAGATTTAGATTCTAGAGAACTAGACACGGAATCAGATACGGAATTAGATGCGGAATTAGATGCGGAATTAGATATAGAATTAAATGCGGAATTAGATGCGGAATTAGATGCAGAGTCTAATACAGAGTTAGATACGGAGTCCAATGCAGAGTTAGATGCGGGATTAGATATAGAATTAGACTCTAAAGCTAAGGAAATACTAAAAGATATTACTAAATTAGAAGAGGAGGGACCTACAAAACTAAACCATACTTCTTATACCAAGAAACTATGGAAGAGGGAAGGCAAAATCTAGGAGAGGTAAATTATAAAAATTTCTGCTAACTTGTTATTTCACTAATTGCTACAAACTAGGTACTGCCTAAAGATTAAAATAATAAGCTAAAAAACCCTAGACAACTAGCTACGTAAATACACCCTAAAGGTGTTTAAAGCATATCTCCGCTAGCGGAAGAAACATTTTTAAATTAAGAAGGAGAGCTTAATGCGGAGCTATTAGAAACGAATTAGCATATACTATATAGACCTTACACGCCATAAAATAGACGGTAATGTCCTTACTAATATTTGCAATGTAAGTTCCCACCCCTCTTTTAAGGTAGACTAACAGCTGTGGAAGTAAATCCCAAACCTTAGGCTTAACAAGTTAGAAAAGAAAAAGTACGCTATATTTGTCTAAGACCTTTATGCTATCCTTTACGCTCTCTAGATTGACGATACTAAGCCACTTTATAGCTTTATTTGGGTCTAAATTTCGCTTCTTCTCCTACTTAGCGTAGCTATAGCCACAAGACCAGGCGTTCTAGTGGAAAGCGCTAGTACTAAAGGCAGTAATAAAGCCGTCTGGTTTAAGAATATTAACGTTATAGTTATTTGCAGTGAGAAACACTCTAATAAGAGCATAATTGTGGTTAATGTGAACCTGGAACACATCAAGAATAAAGAAAAGGATGGTAAACTATAAGCTTTATACTATGTCTAAACAATATATCCTACTAACTGTAAATCTATAGAAAGAAATTTACCTTCCGTCTTAAAGACTTTCCTACATTCTATATTGTTTCGCATATCTTAGCTATTAGTGTTAGTTAAGACGTATTCCGAGATAACTTTATAAGTGTTTAAGATATCTTCGACCTTAAGGTACTGGCGCACCGCGATATGCTATATATTAGGTAAAAGGGCGAAGTACTAGATCGGCTATTCTTCTATAATATTAGCCATACAACTAGAGGTGGCAATGTTATAAAAAAAAAGGCCTTCCTATACGCTAAATACCGTGATATATTTATACGCCTAGGGCTTATTACTGGGTTTAAGGAGGCACTAGAGCTGTACTAGCTACAATAGGCTTCAGGTAAAAACATTAATGGTAGATACACTTTACAATCACCTCTAGACCTAGTTGTATATTAATTATATAGATAGACACTATTACTCTAGAGGAGCGGAACCAGACTATAGGCCATCTCGGTAGTATATACAAGAGGTATTATATACCAATATATATTGCACGCGATTACCAGAGTATCTATTTTAAAAGTCCTTTATAGGATCTCCTTATTAAATCTATTACAAGAATGGGGCTGTTACGAGATTGCTAAGCGCCTACAGAGCTTAATAACGACTAGCTGGAAGAAGTCCGCAATAACCCTAAGCTTAGAGCGCTTTATAACAAATAAAAAGAATATAAGAACTATATCTATAGTAAAGGCCTCTACCCTATTACTAAGGCTAAAGGCACTAAATTATACTAGTAATATAAAGAGACTAAGCGGAATATTAGTATAATATATTAAAGGTTGCAGAGGGAATGATTAATAACCACTATTTACAAATTCTATAACTTAATTAACACGATCGAGATAGCTAGGTAGCTTAGTAGAAAGGGCCTAACTAAGGTATTAACACTTCTAAGGGTGGAATTTAAACTTTAAGAGCGGGCTACTATTACTAAAATGCTCTTTGCACCTTTTAAAAACAAAAAAGCCTAAGTTAAGTTTATCAAAAACCTAGCTTAACTGTGTTATTAATAAGAAACAGCTTAACGCAAACCTTTAAAACAGAAGAAAATAAAGTTTATCGCCTTTAAAAGCGAGAAAATATCTTATATGCGAAAGCAAAAGGATATCGGCCTTAAGAGTACCTTAAATTACTAAACTCCCAATTATATGTCCCTAAAGGAAGAGTTGCTGGATAATAAAGATTATAGGACTGTTTAATAAGAGCTTAGCACTTTAGACGCCGCTAAAGCTAAGACTATTTAGTTATACCCTATAGAGCTTCCCCACCCAATATGCCTTATTTATATAGGCAATAACGAGTTCTTGTACAAAAAATAGATGCACTATATACCGCAAAAAGATATCCTAAAGAAGCACGTGGAAACCCACTTTTAACTTCCCAAATATTAAAGAGAGTTTTAATATCGCTACCCTAAATGTTTTATTAAGCTGGGTGGCATAATACATTTTAAGAGACATGCATTTAATATATATAGAGTGTCTTACTAATACACGCGGAATCTCCCCCCTGCTAGTACGTATTATAAGGGGAATGTATTATTATTGCTATCTCTATATTTAAGACGACGAGCGAAAGAGAAAAGGGAAGGGAAGAAGGGAGGGAGGAAGGTAGTAGTAGATAGCTCCTTCTCTCTTTGGTAATAGTTATGTTAAGAAGTTTTCCTTTAAAGAGAGAATTCTTAATTAGAAGGAGTGGTAAGTAAATAGGGAAACGCGCAATAAAAGAGATTGTTATAAAGTAAAAACTAGAAGAGGACGCGCTCTTAAGGGATAAAGTAGACGTGAAGTATAAAGTATAAGCCTAGATTTTTAAATACTATAGAGTTAATTAAGCTGTATTCTAGGCGTTATCTTACTAGATATAAAAATTCCCTACAGCTATCTAGTATGCAAGGAAAACTATATAATATTAAATGGCGTTCTACACTTTAAAAGCTATACTTGGACAGTTTATAAAATCAAGCACTAGGTTTTAAAGACTAATTCTATATAGCCTTTCTGTCTTTATTACAAAAAAAGTATACTCTATTTAAAGCGTAAGGCGTCCTACTATTTCATGTTCTAGTTCTACTTTATATATCTACAGTAAGGGTAATAGCGTTTTATTATAATAAGAAGGCTAATAAGTTTAGTTCTAGCTATAAAGACATAGAGGCTATAGTAGATTCGCTTTATCCTCCTTTAAATCTCTATAAACAAAGATTAGAGGAAACGATTAGGGGGACTAAAAAATATTAAAAGAAGAGACTAGAGACCACTATAACTATCACAGGCGACCTTATTATTGTAGACATAAAAGCCACCTCTGACGCCGCTATAAACATTATTAGTAAGGTTAGGAATACCTTTCTAAAATCTATTACAAAGTCCGCCTAAGATGCCGCTATAAACACCCTAGATACCTTAAACAGTACCGCAGCTACAGATACCGCAGCAACGAATAATAAATATAAATACAATTTGCAACACATAATGGCAGAGATAAAATGTTTAAAAATTAATAAGAATAAGGGTGTTAAGGATAAAGATATAGAATTAGGAGTAAAGTTAGTAAAGAAGTCCCTAAGAATAAGGCGTAAATAGTCCGCTTTGGTTTTAATAGATACTTAAATAGATAACGGACGGATATAGTTTTGTTTTTAGCCGTCTCTCCTAAATGAAATATTGGATTCGCTGTCTTCAATTATTAGAATATCCTATAATATATAATTTAAAACCCTTGCGCAGTCTAAGGAAAATATTATAAGACACGCTATAATGCACTCCCCCTAGCCTCTATTAGCGGATGTCTTTAGAGGCTATGTATTTACTTACTAGAAGGAAACAATCCGTCTAATAAATAGCAAGAAGGATTATACTTGCTATAGCTAGAATAATGCCAGGTATTCCAACCCTTAAGGTTACCTATAATAATCTTTAATTCCGTACGTATTGTTCCGCGCCCGCTTGCTATATTTTAAAGACTGGAATTATAGCAAATAAGATATATACTAGAAAACTTTCTACTACTACTAAAATGCATAGTAGTAGCTGGCGCGATGTAGAGAAGAATCGCCCAATATCTAAACCCTAGAGTAGAAAAGTAAGAAGAATAGTAATACGGGCCACCTAGTAGCCCTTTATAAATATGCTAACAAAACCCTATAGAGATTGGATCTAGCTTCCTATTAGTAAGTTCCTTTAGTATAGCGGCCTTATAAACCTTAGCAGCTAATATAATCGCCAATAAAGATCTTAGCAACATGGCTATTAGTTATAGTGTGTCCTAAGGTAGATAAATAATCCGGTGCTTTATACACCCAATTAAGGCAGCAACTACAAGTCTAGGGATAAGGAAAAGAAATACTATATCAAAAATAAGATGCCACCAAAGGCGCTATGGCTTGTAATACTACAGGGTGACAGTATAGAAAATTACAAGGCAATAAATAAACACTATACAAACATACGCAGTAGCTGTAGGTAGAGGAGCGTGTATTATAGTAAAGGAAAGAAGGTAACTACATTCTTAGCCTAGTCAGCCTATAGGCCTTATAACTCTGCCAGTAAACCCTAAGTTTCGTAATAGTAAACGGAATCCAGGCTTAACATGGTTAAGCTATTAGTAAAGTAATATTAAAGCACCTACTTAGATTTAGGATTGAGTCAATTCTCTAAGGAATATAGGGAAGAATCCAATTAGTTCCTAGCAGGAAAGGCTTTTAGGGTGTAAAACCTTAATTAAGGCTTATATTAACTTATCCTAAAAATCTCCCGTCTGTCTAGTTTAAGTAATTAATTTAACTCTTTAGGGACGCGTTGCCGAGGAGGCCAGTATACAGAAGGAGTTGCTTTGCACTAGTATAGATTTAGGGCACTAAAAAACCTATAGGTTTTTTAGTGCCCCAAATCTATACTAGCTCACTATTGCTTAAAGCAAAAGGTTTTGCCCGCTATTCGCTCTTAGGACTTCTCATAACACCTATAAAATAATTGATATTACTACGAAACTCAGAGCTGCTCTAGTATAAGAAGAGCTAGCGCTTCTAAAGCCGAGCGTAAGTTTACCCATTCTACGGATACCACCTCTTTACTAAACTTTTTCGCAGTTACTCTAAAACGTAAACAAAGTCCTTAAGTTAGTTCACAAAGCTAAGTTAAAGTCGAAATCTTTCGCAAAATAAATAACTTTTAAAGTTGATTCTAAAGAAACTAGTGTTTCGCAATTAAGTTTATTAAAGATATGCCGTTCTAAGCCTAACCCTAGGGTTGCGATATTTCTTGCTAAAGTTTAGGCTGGAAAGACAGCTTTCTGGAACCCTTAAGTCTAGAAAACCTATACAGACGATTAGAAGCGCTTTCTTAAAAATCCGCTTAATTATACCGTTTTTATCTGCTTGGTTTTTGAAATAGAGAAGGTATACTACTAACTCCTTTATAGATTCGGTCGAGTAGTTCTATAGAAGCTCTTAAAAGATGGATATACGGCAAGCTTAATAGCCAAAGACTTTCACGGAATTGGCTTAAACACTAAAATCCCGCTTAAAGACTTTACTAAAGAGATAGAAGATTTCTTTACTGGCGGAAGCAAGTACTGCTTAATTAGGGAGGCGCTAGGAGGGCCTAGTGTCTT